>Ga0102593_1000361_pt1 | contig 89451 bp, 93 predicted proteins | sample AraplaCol_mMS_r2_2_FD_76862 | JGI IMG/M metagenome (GOLD analysis project Ga0102593, IMG submission 76862) | Arabidopsis root microbial communities from North Carolina, USA - plate scrape MF_Col_mMS_r2 (SPADES assembly) (version 2) | ecosystem: Host-associated > Plants > Roots > Endosphere...
CATTTTCATTTCATTTTCATTTCATTTTCATTTCATTTTCATTTCATTTTCATTTCATTTTCATTTCATTTTCATTTCATTTTCATTTCATTTTCATTTCATTTTCATTTCATTTTTTTTACCTTTTCTCTCCCTTATCGAATTTGGTAGTAGCAAACAGCATTTCAATATGCGGGCTACCAACTCGGGTCTCCGAGGAAAGAAACTCCATTAGGCTATTATTTTCACCTCAGTTGTCGGTTACTCTCTCTTTAGTTCGGGCCAGAGTTTGGTGTCCGGTATCCTTCAAGATACCAAACATTTTTCATTGATAAATTACCCGTTTTCGATAAAAAAATATTCCTGGACAAGAGAAGGTGTATATTTTTGTTCTACAGGATACCGTCAATTCCTGCTACGAATTCGGTTGTTTCTTCGATACTATTTCCATTATTTGTTTTGGTCAGTGTACAAGTCGTAAACCGTTGCTCGTGACTGGGGGTGTTCTGATGGTAATTGGTACACTTCTTTCAACTGTTTCCTATGGCCATTCGCGGGATTTTGGTCAGTTCGTTATTGGCTGTGACATTTCGGGTATTGGAAATAATCTGGATACTACTACGATCCCAGTTTGGTAGTCTGAATGCTCTCAGGCTCACAACCGTGGATTCCTTGTTCATTTTCAAGGTACCCTTCTAGCTGTTGGTACTTGTGTTGCATACTGCATTGACTTCGGTTTCTCCTACGTGGATTTCTTCCGTTCAATGGTGATTCCCGACACCACCGATAAGGAGTGCCATTTTATGTTCCATATGCAGATTTTTATCAAAAAGAATGGTCAAATAGTAGATAGCAGCATTACATCCAGTAAACTGCTGAAATATCTATAGCAGCACTACAGCCAGATCATATTCGCTCTTTTTGCTACCATCAGCGCTCTGACACTACCAAAGTCTCCTCGCTGGATTGTTATGCAGGGTCGAGATCTGGAGGCTCTCTATGTCATGGCACAAATGAATAATAGCTCTGAAGATGTTGAAGATGTTCCTCCAGGTTTCAATCTTATGAAAACTGATATAAATGCAGCTGCTGCTCAGGAGACTACTAGCAGCTGGAGAATTTTTTTATTTTTTTTACTTTTGGCAAAATCCAAGTGTTCCAGAGTATGATAATCGGTTGTTCTGGCCAGTTTTTCCAGCAATTTACTGGCTGTAATGCTACTATCTACTATTCGACCATTCTTTTTGATAACAATCTGCATACCCAACCGAAACCTTACCTATCAAGAAAACAGCAAATCGCCACCACGATTATTGATTCTTTCAGCTAAATTTATGCTGTTGCTTAAAAAGTTGCCATGATCATCTTCCAATTCACCTCTCAGGACGGGAACTTGACTTGCACCTTCTGCGGCATTGAATCTGATGTTCCTGGCATGCTCAGTGAACTCGCTACCACCCCATTGAAAGTGCCCTGCCATAATAGTGTCAGTCCAGATAAAGTCAATACTATGAGCCACTTACCTCTATTATCCCCGAGGCAGCTATCCAGTCGCAGAGTTCTTTGATTCCAATGTTGGTCGTTGTTCAAACAATTTCCCACGAGATAGGTATCCATTCCATGTGATTCGATGTGTAAGTCCTTGGTGGCAAAGATTTTATTCTCTTGGTCCCGCAGTTGTTGCATTACTTCGTACGGCTTCTTGTTCCATTCGAAGAGCTCCTGCGGGATTACTCGACTACGTTCAACCTTGCGAGCATCTATGAAGGCCTGTGATACCAATGCCGTTTTTGAATTCTTCCCCTGGAGTTCTCCCCGATACGCATACGCATACTTCGTAAACTTGGGTGCGCCATGCTTCCCACCGACTTCAAAGTAAACGAAGATGCCCTGCGAAAAGGAGAGATCGCTCATAAGTTCGAGGCCGCGGACGACCGGGACCCAAACCTGAATGAGACGCGTCATCTCGGCCTCGCCCTCATCAACAACTTCCCGTGTTAAGCCATGTCGCCACTTGTTCAAGGTGAGCTTGCACTGTACGACTGCTTGCAGATTGCGGTAGAGGGTCATGATGGCGGCGCCATCGCCAACTTTGGCACGAGCATCAATGAGCCCGTACAGCGTCTCCATGACAGTACGCGCATCTCTGATTATCAACTCGAGTTGGATTGCATCAAAGCCGGTGAGAGGGTATGTCTTGACGTAGGGCAGGACTTCGTGGCGGAAGCCATTTAAAACGCCCTTTGTTGCATTGACGGCAGCCTCGACCTCCTGCTGATCAAGGTGGTGTTTCAAATCGGCCACTGCTCTTGAAATCATTCCATCCACTACCCAAGAGCTGTCAACGTGTCCCGTAGCATTGGTAGCGACCAAAACCTATTGCTTACCGGCGGAGGTAATCTGCTGGATCATGTTTTGCAGCTGGGCTGTGTCCTCCTTAGCCTTCTCCATGTTCGAATAGATATCCCAAACAAAACCGACCACTGTGAAGGCCTTCCCAACACTATCAATTAGCTCTCCATACTCCTTCACGATGCTGGTCACTTCATTCACGATGGGTTTCATAGAATTCCATTTCTCTAGTGCTTCATTCATACTAATGATCGTCTCACTGAGCGTCTTTTCGTCTGTCATAGTGGTGGATTCCGATGTGATGGGCTGAAGCACCAATTCACGATTCCACTTATATGTTTTTAGTCTGAAGACGATAGAATGGGTCTCGGGGAAGGGAAGTTATTGGAGGTATTTTTGAGGTCAAGAGATTATGGATTTGTATCATGTCAAGAGAAATTTGTATTACATCATGAGTGCAGTAAGGTAACCCGCATTTAGTAGTGATATAAAATGACTGGATGTATGTCAGTTAAAAGTTCCACAGTGCAGCTAATGGGACTGTGCTACATATAGCATCAGCTCTATAATCTATTAGCTATATTTCTCTGTGTAATGAAGACATAAAAAGTTAAAATTCTATTAAAACAGTTGATTACCAGTTCTGCGTCTGATTTAGACACAATTTCCTAGTACTATCTCTTGTCACTAGTATAATATTGATAAGCTTGGCTTTTAATTAGATGTACTACTTTTTGTACCGTAAAATCGGAATCTAGTCGGATAGACTTCTTAATCGAAATAGAGGGATCGACCCATTTCTCAATATACTCACCTGTAAAAGATGAACAACTGAACTCAGACAACATTTTTGATTTTCCGATCCAGCCTTTACAAAAGGGTTACAAAACGTTCAACGGGGGCCAGGATGGGCAAAAGCAGAGGCAATAAAACCACGATCATTCGAAGCTCAAAATATCATGACTGGTCGGAATGAGAAAAAAAAGGACCATAGATTTCATGCGCGTTGGCCAGATCCAAAGGATTAGCTCCCAATGTCTCCCATTTGAGAGAGAATGCGATTCTGCAGCTCAATCATACACCCCATGTGATCATTCAACCCCGCAGCAATGAAGAAAGTACGAAATTGTAGATGCAAACGGTTGCCCAGACATTATCTGCTGTTCTTTGTCGCAACTATCCATTCAGGGCCAAGGAGGGCGTCAGCCACAAAGTTGAAGACATATTGCACGGCCGACCGAGACATTTTAGTAACCTCAGCTACCATTTCCATGGAACAGGAACCATGTAGCCCAAGGCTTGGAATGACGCTGAGCGGCAAATTCTCATCAATTCTAGACTTCCAAGAACGAAAAAGATAAGATTTTAGCAAGCACCAAAGGATGAACTAACCGTGATCAATGTACATTTCTTCAGTTGGAAACAACGTCAGCGAAAAGAAATGGATGGTAACAACGTCGGAATGAAGTGATCATATAGCAAAGTATATCAATAAGGACAGTTAAATAATACGCCTAATTCTACACATCTACTGTGGAACATTTTATTCAGACTAGAAGTACACCATTCAAACTTCCCAACAGTACATCATGTCTGATTTACATCAATCTAGTCCACAGGACTCTTATGACGAGCCTCAGATCTACGTTAGTTATGAGGCTGCAACGGCCGACCTACGAAATGAGTTGATGCGCAAGGAGAAACACCTCAGATTCCAATATCAACTTATCAGCGTTGTTTTCAATTTGATTGCAATTGCGCAAATAATAATAGGCGCAACTATAACTGCGTTGGGACCGTCAGGTGGGGAACACATATTATCGATCACAATTCTCGGTGCTTTCAATACCTCTATTGCGGGATTGTTAGCGCTGCTTAAAGGGAGAGGGCTCCCGGAGCGACTAAGGAGAAATATGATTGAAATATCCAAGGTTTCGGAGTTCATTCAAGAAAGAGCAATCTTGTTAAGATATGGCAACAGTGGCATTTCTCACGACGAAATTTCGACCCTTTTACAGGAGGTTTTTCGAGAATACAATGTCGCCCAGCAAATTATTGAAAGGAACGAAACAGACACATACTCTGATGAAAGGGTGCCCCAAAATCCCGTTGCTTATGAAGACACTGTGAATGGTCCTCCGAGTCAACCAGAAGTGGACGGTAAAAAGAGTGGAAAAGCACGCCAAATGGACGAGGAAATGGGGACTGTTAACTCAAGTTAAACGACGGAAACCTTCAAAGTCTGCCAGATGTAACATTAGCAAATTTGAATGAAATATAATTAGTTTACCCCAAAATGAGTGATATATTACTAGCACCGTCTGACCTCCGCTGGATTTCCCCTTACTTTGATGGTTAGCTCAAAATGGATATGATTTTGGATCAATTAGGCTCAAATCCAAGCACGTTTTTCATATTGCAAGAGCCTACTACCTCAAAACGATTTTAGGTAAACAATGCATGGTAAGCTATGAAGCTCATTCTCATGCTGGAGTCGAATTAACCAGAGCGAAGGTAACCGAAGAACGGCTTGATATGGATTGAGACTGTTACTGCTCACCAGAGGATGATTCTAGTCCAATTTACCTTCAGCTCATTCATCACAGCTCTGCCTCGCAGCTCTGCCTTTCCCGGATCTCTGTACATACTCTTTCCTGCGTCTAGGAATTGCTCAACAAGTTAAAGATCTAAGATAATGTCCATTGCTCCGCATAATTCATCTTTACTTCCAGGCTCTTGTCAGACCATATTCATGAGAAACTTATGCTGCACAGTACAATCTCGTAAATCTCCCGTGCCAAGATTTTTCCTGGAATAATGGGTGTCGGAAGTTAACTCTATTAAAATGGGGTTGACTTAGAGTTGATAGTGTAATTCGGACATATGGAGGCTGTCAGAGTAGACAGAAAGTATTATAGAGTTCAAGTTTGTAGTAACATGAAGAAAAGGCACACTGACGATGTGCAGCTGTTGACAAGCTATTCCGATTATATCAGGACAAACTCTCAATTTTATGATACAGGAAAAGCTGCTCGAGCTCTCGTTGATGGTGGGTTTTATCTAATCTAAAAAGAATACTCCAGCGAAAAGTAAAGGTCCTTTGGTGAAAGTAAAATGTGCCTGTGATTTCTCTGGAATATTAGCATCTCAAGCAGGTAAACTCTGCATGTGGACTAACTCGTCCGTCTTCACATTAGAAAGTTAGAATAGCTATGAATTGTATTCCCTTAACTTGTATATAGTCTGTGTAGCATTCTAATATATCCCACTCATGCCTCTATTGGACCTGGGTACGATTCTCCAAGTTAGGCCCATGCAACAAAAAGCTAATGGTATCGATATGAAGCTTTCGTCCTCTTTGTCAACTTGAACTCTTGCGATCTGTTTTAGATCTCGCCGATCGCCTCTACTTCGCCTCGGTATACTAACTCAACCGCGGCTCTCTACCCACGCCCTTTTCCGCAACCGGAAATGGAGAGTCCAGTTGCTAATGTGTAATTTAATTGACCACCTGACAGGCTTAATTGGGGAGCCTATTGCATTATCGGGAGATCTGAAGTCGAAACCAGATTCCCAGACTTATCTGAGGTTGGCAGGTAATGAATTCATAAATCACCTGAACAGACGGGGGAGGACCCAAACAATAGGAGAACCGGTTAGGGAGATTGACCAATCAGCTCAGGCAAAGGGTGGCCTTAAGCGCATAGTTTTTTAGATGGTCTAGACCGCAAGATCCTAATGCGGGTAGTCAGTATGGTCTAGGTAATGCCAAGGAAACAAACCACTGTTTCTACTTCTACACGCGCATAGGTTTCAGTCTTCAAACGAGTATTCATCGAAGTCGCCGTATATCCAGGTATGTACGTATGGATACAGGATGGAATGCTGATTGATTGATTGGCACGTCATCTTACGTGATTATGGTACCTACTGTACTCTAGTTGATGTACTTTATGTATGGATCGGACTTGTCGCCGATCAGCCGACGAGCCGATGGGCCACAAGATTCATTTTGTGCAATTTCACACATTGCATCTTTCTCGGCCACAAAGCCGTCGTGTTTGATTGTCCGACAACCCGCGTTCGATGGATGCGATGAACCGATCTAACACTTCCCAACTGGGGAATTAAAACTACCCTGCTCATAGTGATACTCGCAAACCTTGAATATAATGGAGTATATATTCGGGGATTACCCCCCTCCCCTCTTCAATTTCAAGTATTCAAACTTGAAGCTCCTACGGTCTAGCTACTTTTAAGTAGTATATTCAATATCTTCGCAAACCCTTATCGGGTCTTCACGTCAAAACAAAATATACATTCTGCCTGATATTTTCACAGTTTCGCAATAAAAAAACGTCGCCAAAATGTCGACCACAGTCGTGCATACAGATACTATTCAAAGCCATGCAAGCGAGCCTGTCGATCTTTCGAAATTCCCAGATGGCTACAAAACATCAGGCCAACATCCACCAGTCTACTCCGAAGTGCGACCCTACTCGGAGTTCCCCAAAGTTCACCATGGACCGACAGTTTGGAAAGCAGAAGACTATCGTGAAAATCCTGATCTTTGGACGCACCAGTTTACCAAAAGCGAGATCGAAGAGATTAGCACTGCTGCCAACGCCTTCATTGAACATGATCTTCCTTTGACAGGAATTTCAAAGGTAAGATAAGAATCAGGAAGAACGAATCAATAGCACGACTTATTCATTGCCCCTAGACAAATTTCCCATTGCCCAATCTTTCCAAGCGGCTAGAAGTTCTCCGTCAGGATTTGATCAATGGCAAAGGATTTTATCTCTTCAAAGGAATCCCCGTGCGAGAATGGGATCTTCGCAAATGTGCCACAGCTTACATGGGTATCGGTACATATCTCGGTTACTTCGTGAGCCAAAATGGCCGGGGTCATGTCTTGGGGCATGTTAAAGATTTGGGCGAGGACCCAACTAAGACTGACCGAGTGCGAATCTATCGCACAAATGCACGGTAATGATTCCCTTCACAAAATACAATCTTGAAAAGGCCATGCTAAATTATTGAATAGTCAATATTTTCATACCGATGGCTCGGACATCGTTGGTCTTCTGTGCATTGCAAAGTCCCTCTCTGGCGGAGAATCAGACATTGCCTCAACTCATCATGTTTTCAATGTTCTACAAGAAAGACATCCCGATGTTGTCCAAACACTGTGTGAGCCGAATTGGTATTTTGACCGCAAAGGCGAGCTCTCAGAAGGAGAAGAGCAGTGGATTCGGGGCAGCATCTTCTATCTCGAGAATAAGAGGGCTGGTGACAATCCTCGAGTCTACGCTAGATTCGACCCAATGAATGTCACCTCTCTATCAAGATTCAACTCTGGGCCAAATGCCGTGATCCCTCCTCTATCGGAGAAACAAAAACACGCAATGGCAATTTTTGAACAGACCTGCGCAGAGTTATCATTGCATATGATTCTGGCACCAGGAGACATTCAGTTTGTCAGCAATTCACATGTCTTCCACGCCCGCACAGCTTACACCGATCATCCTGCTGGTGCTTTGGATGAAGATGGCAAACCCGCACGTCGCAGACATTTGATGCGTTTGTGGCTTGCAGCGCCAGAGTCTGAAGGGGGATGGCGTCTGCCATATCATGACACACTTGAGAAAAAGCGAGGAGGTATCCAAGTAAATGACCAGCCTCCTATTTGTCCTCTAGATGCGGAATAAGGGTGACAAGGTACTGGCACATACTGGATGGATGCTTGGATAGCGCGTTATGTGATATGAAAATCCTTTTATGACTCTATTTTCATGTGCAAGCTACTATATTAATTTTATTTCCAACAATTCGAAGTGCTTTTAATACTGGAAGTCGTATCTATTGATCGTACTCTTTGGTCAAGTCAATACACCGAAGGTCAGCGAGTGGCAGTCGACATTGGGAGCCTCTTCGCTTACAAGGGCTTGTAGCAGTTTTGTTTGTAGAAGATAAAAAATTGTCAAGATGTTCTACATTACGTGGATGTAGTAATGATGCACCGAGGCACTTCATGAAGATCATCAAGACTAACGCTCTTTTGGCACCAAGAGCATGGAATAAATCATATCTAGTTCCAATTATTTCAATCATAAATGAATCTTGAATAGAGCTTGTCACAACCCATTGATCATTTAATAGCTGTTCACAGGTCAATACGGCCTGATCATCACCGTTCCTTTGAGCAGAGATCAAAATCGTCATTAGTCGATCGAATTTCTTGATCCAAACTCACCACGGCTAGAAAACCGCCAGCCTTAGGACAACCCGATGCCTTTTCTTCTGACAAGAAGTTGAATGGATTTCAGAGATCGTCGCAAATCTGCTGCAAACGGGGCAAGGGGCAAGCTGTATCCAGTGGATCAGCGGCATCCGTACTGTTGCTGACGGCAAGCATGGCCACCGTTGACCATTTGAATTCTTCCGTGTAGATAGAAACAAAGCAATTTATATCACATAAAATATATTGAATTACAAAATACATTCGGTCCATTGGTTCAAATTGTTCAGGCTTTGACCGGGCGTATTTTTTGGAGTGGACTGACACAACTTCGCTCGTCGGGTTTGTGTCGCGCATTATCTGGCAACTTAGGGTCTTCCATCGAACCGTATCACTATAACATCCAATGATACATATCCAGAATTCTATCAACAGTGCTATAAGGTTACCGCAATGCACATTTTGAAATTGCCTGAAGGTTATGACAAGATGAAGGAACGTTATTTAACAGCTACCAACACTATCAACGAGCCAAAATAGAACGGCGAGGGCGGCGTACACAAACGAAGATGAAACAAAAAGTTCGATCGGAATAGTCCATTGTATCGAGAAATATACGACCAAAAAACCAATACCGTATGTAGAAAATTCTTCGCAGGCGTTCCTATACTTGAAATTGACACAGAGAGCCAATAAAAGACAGATAAATTTCCACAACATCCGCATATATACAAGAGATCTAAATTGTAGTTGTCGCGAGCGCTGGTCACATCATTGCGAGGTAGCCTGGTGAAGAAACGAAGAATCAAAGGTTATCAAAGGCCCCGTGGTTGCCGCTCTCCCTGCAATCTCTCAAATCGTGCTCGGTTGGCCTGCCCACTTCGAATTTCTCGCTGTGTTTGAAAAATATTATAACCTAAATTGAGCAAATTCGTGCTCTGTCCGGGCAAAACCACTTTAATTTAAGACAGGGATAATTTGAAAAAGTATGATGCCTTGATCGGTGCCTTCCCAGTCTCTCAACTGGAAAACGTCGATCGTTCATCGTCCCCCCCCCCACGCGAGTCTTTGCAGCAGTTGGAATCATCAGTACGGTAGAATCCGAAAACAATTTCCCCTCTTAACACACATCGCTTGTTTCTCGGTTCGTACCCGAAACTGCGCTATATCTTATTAGGCTACTAGTAAGCAGCCTTTGTTTCTTCATGTCCCGTTCTGCATCGGTACTGTATTTCAGCGCTCAAGAAACAACGTATGATGCCGTATCATCCACAGAACGTTCTCGTACAAGGGAGGTAAGGACCTGACGATATTTTCTGCTTTACTGAGTCTCGTCGTTTTTCCTATCTAAACTCTTCATCTATCTCAACCCATACGAATGAGTGTTGGGCTGATCTTGTGGAGAGATATATTTGGTAGGCTAAGTTTAGGGTTTTCGCGTTACTCTGTAGATTCCGCTCGCCACTATCGTTCCTATTCGCTCACATTTTCTGCTGATGGCTGGTGCCCACATGAGCTGACGACGGCCTACAAACAGAATTTCGATCGGGTCAATATGAACGACACTCCATTCCACAACAACTTCTCTCAGCCCCAACAGCCGGAGTCCTGGGACGAAGATTCTCAGTAGTCATTTCCTACCGCCCTTATACCACACGGTCCAACTATAGCCCCTCCCATCCGTCGTCGGCGTCGTAAAGATAATAATCATCTTCGGTTTCATCCCAAATTCTATCCTTATCCCATTCCTCTTCTTCCACAGGCTCCACTGTCTTGAGTGTCCACCATAACTCTTCATTCTCTTTATGATATATGAGTTCAGGCCTTCATCATAAATTTCCATGACAATTTCTTGCAGTGATGTGATTGCTCTGAAGTGATCGACTACCAACGCCAATTGCCTATCGCAAATTGAAGGGTCATCAAGGTTGTCAACTGATAGTTGAATTCTCCAAAGTTGATTTATTGCAACACTAGGCCCCTACGCCTAAAAAATATCTGGATTCTAGTCGACCTAGTTCTCTGAGAACTGATCCGTGGTGCTAACTCTAAAATAGGATGGCATCAGGGCAGCGACCTTAACTTCTCCTAGCGCATAACATTAAACAAAAAGAGTGTCACGCTTTCTTCACAGCCACGCCGATCGAGGTACGTAGCATGTACGTGCATAATGGCCGTACCTTCCGCCTGTCCGTTCGAAGTGCAATGTCAGCGACGCTATGAATAAGGCTCCTTCTTCTACCTACACTTGTAGCAACGGCCGTTTTGTTTGGTGCAGTATTCTTCATAATGACCTGTCTCACCACCTGTTCCTAAAATAAGTGAATCAAAAAAAGGATATAAAATATACACGGATTAGCGTTCTCACATCTTTTGCATTCGCATTTATTTGGGCAATTCTTTATCATATGTCCATATTCTTTGCAGTAGTAACATCGAACGCGAGAGAAATATGAGTCTTCGCTTTCATCTGAAATGTCACTGGTCCAAGCTCCTTCTTCATCGTCTTCGTCTTTACCGGTCCTAAGGGTGACTATGAAAACAGTCAGCGGGGATCACGCCATATGATAAGAAGAATAATTGCGATTATAGAAAGAGAGACTGAAAATGAAAAAAGGCAGCAAATTTCATTGAAAAGAAGAGCTGCAGTAAGGATCCTTTGAAGGATTCGTGTAAAAGCGCAGCCATCCACTCCCAACCACTCACTGCAGCCAGCAAGATTACGCCACGTATAACGGCCCTCTGGAAGAGTGCTATATGCTAATTTTCATAATTTCTTCTCACCGGAATAGATATGCTGAGAGCCGACATGAGCATTGTTGTTGATTTGCTGACCATTGCCACTATTGATATTGTTGGTCTGTGCACCTCCGCCGCCGTGGAAAGCCAAAGCCGGTGGCTCCTCTTCAGCAGCCGAGCTTTGAATAGATTTCATCTCTTGAAGAATGTCTTCAAGTTCGACTTTTTGCTCCGGTGTAACAGAATTCACCGCATTGCTATTGACGATGAGTTGAACGTCTTGAGTTAGCGTAGCCATGAGCTCTTCGACTTTGTTTCCTTTTCCAAATCTCTGAATGACCTTTGTATAACGTTTCTCCCATGTATCCTTCTCACCAGGAATGACCTTTTCGAATATTTCTCTCAATTTCCGTGCCTTTTCATCACAAGAATCAAGGATCTTCTCTAAAGCATCGCAGATATCTGAGGGTATACGATTGTTACCCGGCTCCAGCTCGTTCTTACATCTCTGAAGAATATGGAGGATAACGGGCATTCGGCGTCGAACTACTTCAAATGTCTCAGATAACTTCGTATCACTCTTGGCACTGTCGTAGATCTTGATCGAGGTATCGAGGAGAGTGATAACTGCGGAGATGCCGCTGATCACCTCAAGAACTGACATCTTGAGATAATGTATTGAAGAATGTGTGCAGTTGATAGTGCCCTCACAGTAATCGTGGTAGCAAGGACCGTTTGACGGTAGCTGAAAGGGAGAAAAGAGGGGTATGAGTCAAGTGGAGCCTCAACATAAATGGGGACTATTGCATGCGTGATGCACCTTCCCGTTTGGTGCACTTGGGCGCCAATGGAAGGTACACGTCTTGACACCATATTTGTAGGATCTGATACCACGCGCGTCTTTCAAGTTTTACAGACCAAGTGAGCACGAATTGTCCTTGGACGGTGAAGCGCGGTTGAATTATAGGGTTATCAAAAGGGTAGTAGGAACAGGCTTGCGGCTAATAGTGTGGCTCGAGATGTAGGTGATATTTACTACTTTGTCATGCGCAATATGGAAGTTGCGTGGCCAGGGGATAATTTAACTGTGGTCCAATTATAGTCTAGCCGAAGGGCCGAAAAACGATCAGAGAGTGTAGGTGGTGAAACAAGTTTCCAAAAGTACTGTACATCTTTATGATACCACAGCTCGCCACTATACCAAGTAGCGGACGCACTGAGGAAAGTCTAGATGGAATCGCTGGAAACAATCAACATGTTTACACTGGCACTATTGGAAGCACGCGTGTAAACTGATGATGAGCCCTTTCCTAAGACCTCGACTGTACCAGACGGGTGAATGCAAATCGCATTCAGCAGCTCGGCGCGGAATGAGCTGGTTGGGTTTGGGGCCGCGATCGAGAAGCAGCCACCTCGCTATCGAAAAGTGAACTCGAGAACTTTTTCCGTCACATTCGATGACTGTTTAATCGTATGCAACGGTAATGATCTTTCATCATCCTATGAGCTAGAAGCGTTGGACCAGGATTCTCAATATACTTCCACTCCAGGATACTTCGGTTGCACTAGAGTTTCAACATACAAACCGACCTACAGTACATTAAACCCTTTCTCTCGCTCAATTAGTTGCAGGGCATCGTTCGGAAAGCTGTATCTTACCTGCATCAGATATACATGCTACCCTTAGCCTGGTTCTTGCCTTACCGATCTTCCTATAATTCTGCTGCGTGTCGCCGCTTTTAAAGTAATTGGTGTTTACAGGGTTTGTATAGAAGGAACTAATGCAAACTTCGCGCGCTATTACATCTGACAAATATACTGTCGACACGTGTAGTTCCTGTTCGCGCTCGAATAATCTATAGGAACGGTGGGTGGTGGGCCATACCCATACTGGGGCTTGAATCCCTTTCCTCTATTCTCCCTGTTAAATATCCTCGAGCTGTGCGTTGTATCACACATTCTTTATGAAATCTCTCAACTACTTATAGCTTACCATCTCAAGATGTCGGGCCTAGAAGTGATCGGTGGTATCTCTGCCATCATTACTCTCCTCGATACCTCCATCAAGTTCTACGACAATACTCGGAATGATATCAAGTTACCTGAGACTTTCGAATCCGTTCGAAACCGACTGCCCGTTATCCTCCGCATTCTTCAGACATGCCGGAACGACCTAGAACCGGGCAAAGACTCTATACCGTCAGATGTTTGCGACGCCCTAGAGAATATCCTTGATTCTTGTAGTGAAAAGGTTCGAAAATTGAGAGAAATATTTGAAATAGTTATACCTGGTGAAAAGGATACGTGGAAGAAACGATACGCAAAAATCATTCGCAGATTTGGAAAAGGCAACAAAGTCGAAGAACTTATGACTACACTCACTCAAGATGTTCAACTTATCGTCAATCACAACGCGGTAAATTCTGCTACTCCGGGGCAAAATGCCGAGCTTGAAGATATTCTTAAAGAGATGAAATCTGTCAAAACCTCGATCCCTGACGAAGAGCACACGGTCCTAGCTTTCAATAGCGGTGGAGGAGCACAGACCAACAATGTCAATAGTGGTAGTGGCCAGCAAATCAACAACAACGCTCATGTCGGGACCCAGAATTTCCATTCCGGTAAGGAGCAGTCATCCAGTTAGCTGATTGCGTTCGATCCGAAGTTGGGTGGCTCGATGTGGCGGCACTGATTGGCTATATCTGCTTCCATTATTTCTTATATCTCAACTTTATTTCGTTACTGCTAGTTTTCCGTCTCCAATATACACCTCGCTACGTCCTTTATAGTCTCAGTTTTTTGACAGACTTTAGCTTTTTTTGAAAAAGTCAACTAAGCAATAACGGTAGTGATCCTGAAGAGGACTTAAGACCATACTTTTCGGAGACCCGTTGGCATCTTACGTGGCGAAGCACCTTATATCGCCTCTGGACTCTTCGCCGGTCGTAAATACGAGCTTGATGAGATCACAAGACAGTTAAATTCTGATCACCAGCCTCAAAGGCAAAGGCGTCTAGTCCTTGGTGGTATGGGTGGTATTGGCAAGACTCAGCTTGCGTTCGCCTACGCAGAGTCAGGTCGTGAATGTTACAGCTCGGTATTCTGGCTGAATACACTATCTGAGGCTGCATTGAAAGATAGTTTTAGATCGATTGCCAGTCATATCTTCGACGTTGAGGGGCCTGGAGTATTGGAGGACAAAGAAATCATGAGACGTGTACACCAATGGCTATGTAGCCCAAAGAATACCGGATGGTTGTTAATATTTGATAACTATGACGACCCTGACCAATTTCGGATTGACCACTATTATCCACCTGCTTCTCATGGGGAAATTGTGGTTACAACTCGACGGCCAGATCTCATTGCTGGGAGTATTTTTGATATAATGCCGTTGCAGAATATTGAGGAAGGTCTTGCAATTCTGCAAACTCGATCAAAACGAGACAATATTCTCAATCAGGTACGACGCCACAATAATATCTAGGATATACTGACCACTACTATTAGAGCCTTATGCAAAATGCCTCGCAAAACGACTTGCTGGTCTTCCTCTTGCTTTGGCCACTGTCGGGATGTATCTTCGGCTCAATCGTAGTACCTTCTCTTTCGAACGCTACTTTCAAGAGTACGAGAAACGCTGGAATGCTGATCCTCGCCGGCCCGCCAAGCTCCTGGAGTTCGAGGGGCGTACACTCTACACGACCTGGGATGTATTATACTCTCGTCTAGAAAAGGAAGATCCGGACGCGGCCAAGATATTGAAATTACTGGCCTACTTCGATAATCAAGGTATTTGGTATGAGCTTTTTCTTGCTGTAATTAATGATGATTCTCCCCAGTGGCTTCGTGAAATGATCAGAGATAACGTAAATTTCAGTGGAGTGATGGGAATCCTGTCCGATTACTATTTTCTGGACTTCAACCGGACGTTTGAGCAATGGAGCATGCATAACTGCGTGCACGACTGGACGTTAGTAGCACTCAATAAGGGTATTGCTGAAAAGCATTATTGGTATGCCTTTGACTGTATTTCAGCGCTTATCAAAGATGCAAACAAGAATGATTTTGCAAAACTCAGTTACTTCCGCCTTGCTTCTCAAACCACGCGGCTAGTTCATCAGCGCTTCTGTCAGAGCGATGTTATATATAATATTAACTAGGTATGAAAAAACGCTCGGATCAGATCACACATCGACCCTGAACACTGTCAACAACCTTGGGCATCTTTACAGGGACCAAGACAAGCTAGACCAAGCGTAGCAGATGTACCAGCGGGCACTCATCGGGAAGGAGAAAGCACTCGGAGCGAACCATATATCTACCCTAAATACCGTCAACAATCTTGGGAATTTATATGGGGATCAAGATAAGCTAGACCAAGCAGAGCACATGCTCTTGCGGGCGCTAGCTGGTAGAAAATGAATATTCATCAAAGAACCTAAATTGACTCTTGATACTGACCACAATCTCGGCAATGTATATTTCTCCCAAGATAAGTTAGGTGGGGCTGAGAAGCTACATCAGCAGGCGCTAGTTTGGTGTGAAAAATCGCTCGGAATGAACCATCTATCAACCCTTGAAACTGTCAACAATTTTGGGAATCTCTACCACGTAAAAGGCGAACTCGAAGAGGCAGAACAAATATATCAGCGTGCATTAGCAGGAAAGGAGAAAACGCTCAGTATGGGTCATACGTCAACTCTCGACACTGTCAACAATCTTGCGGTTACATTTCACGATCAGGGAAAGCTTACTGAGGCAGAGCATATGTATAAGCGGGCTCTAGCTGGAAGACAACAGACAGTTGGGTTTGATCATACACTGACACTTAACACTATCAGTACCCTTGGGGTGATGTATTGTGACCAGGGGAAATTGAATGAGGCGAAGCAGATACACCAGCGAGTGCTAGCTAGAAGAGAGATAATAATGCTTGGGCTCGATCATAGACTGACACTCGACACTGTCAATAATATCGGGATTATATATGTCAAACAAGGAGAAGTGGAAAATGGTGAGCAAATGTTCCAGAGGGCGTTGGCAGGTAAGGAAAAACTTCTTGGGACAGGGCATTTGTCGACAATTGGCACTGTCCACAACTTGGAGCTCCTACGTCAGCACAAAGGCAAGCTGAATAGGAAGGGAAAATCCATCTCTTCCTTTTGCTATTCTCAGTAGCTTATCAAAATTGGATATATATATTTGCTGTCTGTACAAGCAGTCTTCAAACCAGATAACTCTGATTGGCTTAGACAAAGTGAATGTCCTCAAATCTGTATCGGGCACTTGGCCAGTTGCATCTAACTATGAAGTGGCCGTAAAAGAAGTCCAGTTTCTTCCAAGTTTTGACAGAATTTCTTCCTGGAAAGAAATTCTTTTTTTTTAAGAAACTGGTCTGGTCCATATGATCATGACTCTCATTGCTCTCCCTTTTGCCGCTTCCGTTCTTTTTCATTGTTAGTATATCTTGAGCTCCACCCAAACACTAAAATACTGTACAAAACAGGTATTGAAGTAGTATTCCAATACTACAAGGTTGTAGTTAGCAAATATTCCTCAAAATTTAAACCCTGAATACTCTTTAAGAAGACTTTTGCATCCCCCGCAGCCACACCTTTCAAGAGATCGAGGGACGGGATTTTTTTTAACAGAATAATCCCAGCACAAACCAACTTATCTCGATTATGTCAAAAACACTGGAAGAATTCGCTCAATCAGAGCCCCTCTGGGACAAAGCAATTTAGTTTCTATCGGATATCTCGTTAGAGGAAAAACACCGGATGATGGAATGGCCGTCTCTAGAGGAGATACAGACCGACGTCAAAAGATTTCTGGGAATCTCGCTCGAAGACTTGCTGAAAAAAACCGCGACAAATGCTGAATCCCTGATATACGCGGAGTGTCGTCTCGTTCGTGATCAGTTCCGTATTAAGAGAATGATAGAAATAGGTGATAAATAGAATCGGTTCCAATAGTCGCTAAAGTATTCTAATCCATTCGCCAAAAGAATACAAATTCAAGAGACAGTTTTGACAGCAATTGAGCTCAAGACGGTTCAAGCTGTGGATGAGATATTTTACCGAAAACAAAAAGAGGAATTCGAGACGAGAGAAACAAAACGACAGAAAAAGCCACCACAAAATATACCGCAAGAGTGGATCCAAAAGATTATTGATCGAGAAGGCGATAAGAGCTGGAATTGTATCTTCTATTATCAGAAGGTAATTGCTGGATGGGATAAGTTTATGGAATTTTTTAGCGCTGTTCTTGAGATATCTCAATTTTTCCCAGGATATAAAAAGATACAAGATTACAAATATACTTAATTTATTCCGTCTGAGACAGAAAAAAAATAATTTTACTTTTTTGCAGCAGTAAATGTCTATCTTATCCACTATAAAAAAAATCGCGAATATTATTAATACAAAATCCAAGGACTTTCGGAATCGCCGGGAGAGAGATAAACTAAAATCCGGTGTTCTCAAGAACGTTCTGTTTTTGGTAACAGATAAGGTACGTTTATTTTGCGGTACAGCTGGTGAATACTCGCAGATCTTCTGGGGATACTTATAGGCAATTGATCCCGACTGGTATCTATCGGAGATTGATAAAGATAGTTACGATAGCCGACTCAAAATCTATATAAATTTTATTTTCTTCCGGTTCTACGAATTTATATCTATGGAATTTTTGTTCAAGAATCTCTGGCTAGATTTTCAATACATCAAATGTAAGAACTTATATCCGGGCATAGATATAAACTCTTGGGGTCTTACACATCTTGATAAATCTAAATGGCTATTCAACTGATGATTTACGGTATAGAGATGGGTCTCAACTTGTGTACATAATACAATATCTCGAGATGAGATTGATACTCTACGGCCACATATATCATCTCCTTTCTTCCCAAATAGTAGACTGAACAGTTCGAGTTGAGCAATGTATGTTGTCGCTACATTGTGGGCATGTGAGCCCGAGGCAGCTGCATTTGTAAGAACTCAGGTGAATCAAAAGAAACAGTAGTATTAACGAAAGAAACAAAGCTGAGGAAAGAAGGAAGGAGAGAGTCTTCTCTCAGTTCTATTGTATATGGAGGCCTGAATCATGTGATAGGTTACATGAGCAGGGTCGAAGGGGTTCGATCGTTACAATTGCTGGTTGTTCCTAAAGCGGTATTAGAATATTATTGGGCGCCAAAATACAAAGTATATCTTTAGCAAATCCCCAAGTTCCTATATCGATATGATCCCATCAGTTAAGTTTCGAAGAAGATTCAGGGCCTCAAACCCAGTAGAGAATTTGGGCTCGGAGGAATATGTCGACGGTACCGCTATCTTCTGGAGATGGACAACCGACTCTGTCTGTTTTTTTTTTTAATCAAATAGTCTTTGGCAGACTGATAGATGGACGTCACGTTTTGAATGTCCAAGCATGCTCTGCAGCCGTTTAGTGCTGGCTGGCTATCGCATTATATGCGGGTTCTGGGAGTTCTGGCTCGGATCGATCCGCACGAAAGATATCAATCCTGTTCCAGAGAGCATGCCAAATCTTACTTTGCTCTTTTGCTCTCCTGTCTTAGCGTCGCAGGGTCACATGATGGTGAAGCCTAGGACATGTACCCCTTCCTTTCAGCTGAGGATCGGCTAATGGATCTTTGTCATAAACTCCAAATGACGCAGTTTACTTAATCATGGCATCAATATCGTTTCATGGCTACAACCATGGGCTCCAAATCGGCGATAACCGTGGCTCGATCAACGCGGAATTCCATCTCCCGCCGGGTAAGTCAGGAACCAGACAAAGGTGCGCGTCGACTAACGACCACTTTCCCATCCTAGAGCGACCGGAAACCCCCCCTAGCCCTCTATCGACTGTTCCATTCCCACACGATCCGCATTTTGTCACTCGCGATACGTTGCTCTATCAGATTCACCAAAAATCTTCGGCAGGGGGAGGGTCAAGAATCGCGCTAGTAGGCCTCGGCGGTGTTGGGTGAGTCTAGAGCGACCACGACATCGGTCTTCGCTCACAACTCGAAGAAAATCACAACTTGCCATTGAATACTCCTATCAGGTCCGATCCAAATCGCCAGCAACATGGGTTTTCTGGGTTCATGCAAGTAACGAAGCCCGATTCGAGCAAAGTTTCCGGGATATAGCGGATCAGGTCAAAATCCAAGGTCGCCAGGATCCGAAAGTTAACATATTCGCACTTGTCGAGAGCCGGCTCCGGGATGAGAAGTTAGGGAGATGGGTTTGTATTCTTGATAATGTCGATGACGATAGGTTCCTTTGTTCGCCTCCGACGGCAGACAAGGGAGATCCAACGGTAGGCCCAATGAACGGCTTAACAAAAAAGCCACTCTTGGAATACGTTCCTCGAAGCCAAAATGGATCTATTGTTATTACGAGTCGGAGCAGAGAGGTTGCTTTAAATATGGTCGACCATGAGGACCTTATTAATGTAGAACCGATGGAAAGGTCTGAGGCGTTGGAGCTTCTCCGAAGAAAGCTTCAACACCCAGGGGAAAGCCAAGAATGTCTACAATTAGTGAGCGCGTTGGAGTTCATGCCACTAGCCATCATACAGGCCGCTAGCTATATTCGAAATCGAGCGCCTCGCTATTCGGTATCCAAATACCTAGCAGACTTCGAAGCGAGTGACCGTAAAGCGACAAGACTTTTGGAAAAAGAGGCAGGTCGGCTCTCCCGGGACTGGGAAGCAAAGAATTCAATTCTGGTGACGTGGCAAATATCTTTCGATCATATTCGTCAAACAAATCCATCCGCCGCGGAGTTACTGTCATTTATGAGCTTTTTTGATCGGCAAGGGATACCAGAAACTCTTGTCCGGCCTCGGCCTGCGACCCACGGCACCTCTGGCTCAAAACTCTTTGACGACTCCAGTGATGGGGAGACATCTGAATCCGATGGAGTCTCCGAATTTGAAGATGATGTAACAACACTAAGGAATTACTCATTCATATCCGTCAGTGAGAACAGCACTTTCTTTACTATGCACCGGCTGGTGCAGCTGACTACGCGCGCATGGTTGAAATCTCATGGACAAGTAGACCGATGGAGGGATAAATTCATTTGCGTCCTGTGCGACGAATTTCCCACCGGTGAATACGAAACCTGGGAGAGGTGCAGGCCGCTTTTTCCTCATGTCAAATCCGCAATGTCACAGCGGCCAGCCTCACCTCACTGGCTACACCAATGGGCTACATTGCTTTATAGAGGTGCCTGGTACGCGTCGCAAAGCGGTAACATCGTGGATGCAAGAGAAATGGCATCAAAATCGAGAGATCAAAGAAGGATTTCACTAGGTGATGAACACGAAGACGTCATTGATAGCACAAGTATGTTGGCAATAGCATACCAGCTTGGTGGGAGATGGGAGGAGGCGGAGCAACTCCAGGTGCAGGTCCTGGAGATTCGCAAGACGAAGCTCGGCGAGGGTCATCTCGATACGCTGACAAGTATGCACGAATTGGCATCGACGTACCGACAGCAAGGCCGGTGGGAAGAGGCCGAGCAACTCCAGATGCAAGTCCTGGAGACTCGCAAGACAATGCTCGGCAAGGATCATCCCCACACGCTGTCCAGTATGCATATACTGGCATTGACGTACCAGAACCAGGGCCGGTGGGCAGAGGCCGAGCAGCTCAACGTGCAGGTAATGGAGACTCGTAAGACGAAGCTCAGTAAGGATCATCCCGAAACGCTGTCGAGTATACATAATCTGGCATTTACGTACTGGAACCAGGGCCGGTGGGCAGACGCCGAGCAACTCTTTGTGCAGGTGATGGAAACTCGCAAAACAAAGCTCGGTGAGGATCATCCGCATACGCTGTTGACTATGCATAATCTGGCATCGACGTATCAGAACCAGGGCCGGTGGGAAGAGGCTGAGCAACTCTTTGTACAGGTGATGGAGATAAGCAAGATGAAACTCGGCGAGGATCATCCCAACACACTATCGAGTATACACGAACTGGCACTGACGTACCGGAACCAGGGCCGGTGGGAAGAGGCCGAGCAGCTCAATGTGCAGGTGATGGAGACTCGCAAGACGAAGTTTAGTGAGGATCATCCCGACACGCTGTCTAGTATGCATAATCTGGCATCGACGTATCTACAGCAGGGCCGGTGGGAAGAGGCCGAAGAGCTCAACGTGCAGGTGATGGAGATAAATAAGACAAAACTCGGCGATGATCATCCCCACACTCTAATGAGTATGCATAGTCTGGCATCGACGTACCAGAATCAGGGCCGGTGGGAAGAGGCTGAGCAGCTCTTTGTACAGGTGATGGAGATAAGCAAGATGAAACTCGGCGAGGATCATCCCCACACGCTAATGAGTATGCACGAACTGGCACTGATATACCATCACCAGAACCGGTGGGAAGAGTCCGAGCAGCTCACTGCGCAGGTGATGGAAACGACCAAGACGAAGCTCGGCGATGATCATCCCCACACGCTAATGAGTATACATAATCTGGCATCGATATACCTACATCAGGACCGGTGGGAAGAGGCCGAGCAGCTCTTTGTGCAGGTGATTGAGACACGCAAGACGAAGCTCGGCAAGGATCATCCAAGCACGCTATTGAGTATGCATAACCTGGCGTCGACGTATCTACAGCAGGGCCGGTGGGAAGAGGCCGAACAGCTCAACGTGCAGGTGATGGAGACTCGCAGGACGAAGCTCGGCGAGGATCATCCCGACACGCTGTTGAGTATGACCAATCTAGCTTCCACCTGGAAATTTTTAGGTCACGAGGCTCAAGCAATCGACTTACTACGAAACTGCTTGGTCAAGCAAAGACAAAAGCTTGGTTTGAATCATCCGCATATTCTGTGGAATTCTCGAGCACTGTTGGTTTGGGAGACGGACAACCTGAATATCACTTCGTAGATAAACTAGATACCCGCATATCGCGTGTTTCAAGACTAATTTCTTCCTTGAGTTGAACTTCCCCGAATTATTATTCTATTCCCGATCGTCTTAGAGCGCATAGGGTGAGGGAAATTGACTTATCACTCGAAAAGCGTTTTACTAAATGTAGGGATGGAGATGCGCGAGAGTGGGCAACTCGACCACAGGGCCTTCAAGTAACTTTGAGTGAGATCAGCAAGAATCACATCCATACAACCTCAGCCAATGGCTGAGCTGTACTGATGTATACCGACAGAAATCCCGACTCTTTCGGCCGCTCAAGTTCAAAAATGCAGATTTGAGGTACTGAAACTATTCCAAAAAGATCCAAAGGTTCGTCTACTTCTCTGTAAGATGCTAAGCATATGAACAATCAATTCATCTTCCAATGACTCCGAATCACACAACAAGGTCATGATGGTGTTGTTTATAGTAGATGTGGCTGAGGTGGCTGAGTGGCAAGCCACGCCAAGCAAAGTCCACGTTGGAACTTCGAGTTTCATTCCATTTCATTCTTCTCCTCATCAGCTTGAAAATGTCGACATCGAAACCAAAAACCACTTATTTCTCGAATGGTCAGGCCTTGGAGAGGTAATTTTATACTCTTTCTTGTATGGGGTTCTGCTCGAAGAACTTGGCTCACCCTTGATCGTCCGACAGGCCTCCACTTTCCGTCCGCGTCTCCCGTTTCTTCAATGATGCCTATAGCTTCGTTGGTTTATACGCGGTGAGCCTCTTCTCGGTGAGTAATCCTGCATACGTGTGTTCAATTCTCTTCTCTTTCCCCATCACTTTCCACCCCCTCGTGTCGATCCGTGACCATTCGCCTTTTGCCTCCTGGTCTTTGCTTATCTCCCCGATCTCATTCTATGCATTATAGCTTGATCCATATGGTGCCGCCCAGCAATCACAGTTCAATATCCACCGCCCACGTACAGTTTCCGGTAATCGCGCACGAGGAGGTGATTCCGGCTTCTACGGTGGAGGCGAATCAGCCCCTGGTTATGACTATCCTGGCTGTGGTGGCCCGCGAATTGGCAGAGTGGACGATGTACGAGGACCCGAATGCCGGAGCTGTAACTAGATTGATCTCTTCAAGTTGATGGAACCAGACGGGATGATCTTGAATTTCCCCGATGAATCGGCGTTTGGCTAATTTTTTTTTCTTCGGACAATATCACAGCCTAGCAAGGCTACCTTGAAACAGCAGATATCCTCAAGTGGGTGACTGATGCTAGAGATAGATAGCATGGTAGCCATTCTCTTTCAAGAGAGGATCACCTTCAACTCCTACTTAATTGTAAAATATACCATATATAACCATGTTTATACAACTTCATATAGTATAACTACGTATCTTGAACCATCTTATGCCGTTCAGGTTCTACTTGAATCTCCAAAACCAACCATTGGCCTTCGAAGCCACCATTAATCCATGGATAAATTCCATAATCTCCCTTCTTTTTCCTTTGTCTTCTTCTTCAATTTCTCGGATTACCTCGTCATGATGATCTTTTTCTATACTTTCACGTGATATCCCCCCTCTTTCCCCTCTCTATGGGTTACATCCAACACAAACCGGGGAAAATTCCCAGACGAACATTCTAGGGATATCTTCGGCATCTGGCCATCTGTCGATTTTCCCGACCGTGAATTCCAGCCATGTCGTCCATTCCATCCACCGACGCCGAATGGGCGGCTTTGTTTTCCAACGTGCGCGAGCGAGTGCCCGACAGATGTTTATCGCAGCCCACAATTCCCCTGCAAGTCCCTCGCATGATCGACCATACTCTTCTAAAAAAGCCCATCGAGCCGGATCAAATTGATACTTTGTGTCAAGAAGCTATTGAGCATGAGTTTGCCTCAGTTTGTATCTGGCCTGAATACGTCAGCCGTGCCGCAGCGATCCTCCACAACACCCCCAACATCGGCGTGGCTTGTGTTGTGGGATTTCCAGAGGGAACTGGTGACACCGCCGACAAGGTAAAAGAAGCAAAGGAGGCTGTTTTTCAGGGGGCTACCGAGTTGGATATGGTCATCAATTGGCCCAAGCTCAAGATTGGGGAATATACATCTGTCTATGACGATATCTTGGCTGTGCGCAACGCAGCTCCTTCGCCCACCATCATCAAATGCATTCTAGAGGCATCACAGCTCAGTAAAGACGAGTTAATTGCAGGAACTACCATCTGTTGCATGGCCCAGGTAGATTTCGTCAAGACCAGCACCGGCTTCAACGGACCAGGTGCCAATGTGAACCAAATCAATGTTATGCGTCTCACTGCGAAGGCTTGTGGGAATAATGACATCCAGATCAAGGCTAGTGGGGGGATCCGGACAGCGCACGACTGCATGCGTATGATCAAAGTTGGAGCCACACGTATTGGTACAAGTGCAGGGGTTCAGATCGTGAGGGACTTGGACGAGGGCGAGATTCTCGAGCAGGGAGCAAGCCATTCTGTAACCTAATTCTAGTCCATTCTATTCATCTCAGCGTTCAGCCAAGAAAATGGCCTTGATATACTGTTGTGTTACAACTTCGTGTACAGTATGGTATGCCAATTTCAACTCGACTATCGACACCTCTGGGAACCAGATACTGTGCATTTTACTCACCGCAAGACTTTATATCCGCTTCAAGATTCAACAAAGGGCTGAACTCGGCTTGATCTGGGCACTCTGCACTAATTTATACGGTCTTTCTACGCTTACGTAGTCTTCTTACTCATGCACTGTGAAGTCTTAGGCTGTAGAGCACGGAACAAGAAAAAGATACTTGGCTCCAGGAGACTCAACAACAAACATGCCGCAGCTTTTATGCTTATGAAGTACTCAGTAAAGCTCCGGATAATTCATACCGAAGATGCCAGGAATCAGTAAACTTCCAAAGTTCTCCCACTTTCAGTACATTCACTAGGGTCCAAGGCCTTGCGCAAAAGCCCTTGTCTTACCACATGTTAGCAAGGACTTCCTGGCTGCTTGCATCGCTGTGAAAGCTTCTCAATGAACGTTTCACCCCATCTTGCGCTAGAAATATGACTCAGAACCATTGTTTCATATCAGAAGAATAGACTCATCACCTACCTGGTATTTTTGTTCACAAAGTCACGGAGGTACTCATATTTGCGCTTCCGCTCGGCGGCGTCTAAATTCAGTCCTTTGTTAATAGCCTCAGACATCTCGGTCGTATTGGCAGGATGGAACGAAATGCTTCCTTCACTCATGAATGTGGCAGCTCCTGCAAATTCGGACAGAACCAATACTCCATGTCGCTCTGCTTGACATGCGACATATTCAAAGGATACGAGATTCATGCCATCGCGAGTAGATGTGAGCAGGCAAACATCCGCAATGGAGTACAAGGCCGCTAGTTCTGTGAATGGCACCGAGCGATGCATATACAAAAGTGGTGTGCCTTCAGGCGTTGCTATTCAAGTATATAAGCCGTTGATCTATCACCGAGCATTGAGGACCTACCATGCTTGCCATTTATCATGCCTGCTATGGTATTCAGTTCAGTGTCGAGCTCTTTATACTCCTTCACGTCCTCACGGCTTGGGACTGCGACTTGTATAAGGACCACTTTATTCTGTAGCTCAGGATGATCATCTAAGAAAGCGTCGAATCCCTTCAGCTTCTGCGTGAGACCTTTGATATGATCCAAGCGATCCACGCCGACAATCACTTTTACACCACGATACTTCTCTTCAAGTGCCTTAATTCTCTCTCTCACTGCGGGTTGCTGTAGAGTATCGTTGAACTTCTGTGGATCAATTCCAACAATGAATTTGTCAGTGCAGACCAATCGATTCCTATACTGAATCTGATTTGGGATCTCGGTGCGAGCGCCCCTGTTATAATAGGTCAGCTGCGGACTTCCCCATGATTAATCTCCATTGATGGGACTTACAAGAGACTAGCGCATGTATCAATGAAGTTCTGCTTGTACTCGTCCGTGTGAAATCCTATTAAGTCACTCGATAAAAGACCTTCAATTAGGTGCTTGCGAACAGGAAGATTTCGCCAAAAGTCACCAGCCGGGAATGGAGTATGGAGGGAGAATCCTATGGCGCAATGCTTCCCTTTTTCTTGGAGTCGTGCTCGCAGTAGCTCGGGCAGTAGCATCAGATGGTAATCATGGACCCAGATCAGGGTGCCACTCTCAGCGACCTTCGCAATAGCGTCGGCAAAAAGTTCATTCACGCGACGATAGGCTTGCCAGGGGCCATCGTCGAAGATTACCCCCGATTGATAATGGAGAATCGGCCAAAGTATACGGTCTGTTCATGATCAGCAAGGGAGATTTCTGACACACTTGTAACATGGATACTAAGACCGGTTAAGGCTGAGGTATCTCCATACTGGAAAATCCATTATAATGTTCATGAGCCAGGCCACTGTCAAGAAAAATGGGAATTGCATGATGTTCACTTAGGGTTTTTCCCACATCTGCTATGTCCTTGGTGCCTTTCACCTCTAACCCGGGCCATCCAAACCATTGGAACTCAGTGGATTTGCATAACCCTGATAAAGAGGTGACCAGGCCCCCGCTAGAAATTGAAGATTTATACGTTCCATCCACTCGTTTGATCGATAGTGGTAGTCGATTCGAAACGATGATCAGGTTGCGTTTTGATTGATTGGAAGTCATGACTTGAAGATTGATAAAGGTACAAAACTCGTGTATAGTTGTTGATGGATCTAATGGCATGAGGAATATACAACCGACGAAAACTGCACATATGTAATGTAGACAAGTTCAAATTCAGCATGAAGCTCCTCGGTAACAAATTCCGACCCTTTACCATCACTCAGTCTCCAATCCTGGAACTTGTACTATTGCCGGTAGTCATGACGAACTTCGAAGTATACGTCAACATGATCATGAATCTAGATGGCTTGTGGCGCAATAGATCATGCTCAAAGGGAATGTAGATACATTCCCTTTGAAACTTAGGTAAGTTCCGGGGGCTTCATTGACTGCCCAGTTGAGTATACAGTCCATTACTGTTAATACTCCAGATGATTCTCGGAAATATATAGATTCTCGGTCAATGAGTATGTTAGAAGTATATATAGACACCATGTCACGGAGTCCAAATCACAAATCAGAGAGTCTTCAATACTTTCTCCCACTCACGACTCACAGTGGCAATTCCGAATCAACCAATATTCTAGACATTCATCAGTCTCAATTACAGTATACCCGTGGATCTATTGTAATTCCTGAAGCATACTGCGAATGTGCATTTGTGTGCATTTTGTGCACCACGTGATGCCGTGTATAAATCACGTGGCCTCCGCATTCAGCGACGACTCGCACTTCTCCGCGAGTTTCTTTTCTTCTCAAGACTTCATTCTGCACACTTTGGGCTTCGATCTTTCAGCTGTTGAATTTCATCCTTGAATCCATTCAATTCTACACTTCACTCACACCTTCTCTGCACGCCAACATCTTCCATCCAATCGGAGTCTCCACCTTTCGGCCGCGACGCCATTCCCGGCCCTGACGTATCCACAGCCGCGCAATCGCAATCTCCCATCTGGAGAGGACATCACATCACATCACATCATATCTGCTGGTCTCTCCTCATTGCTGGTTTGCGCTACACGATCTGGCTCACTTCGATGTAAACCTCGCTGTTCGATTTTTTTTGGACCAGCACCCAGTTCGAAATGTCTTGTTGAAGAAAAAGAAAAAAAGAAAACCACCGAACGATTCGCGAAACGACCCCCGAAAGATAACAACTCTTCCTCTTCCTTTGGACGATCATGGCATCTCGTGTCTCCCATCGTGCCTCCACATCGGCCTCCGACGTGCCCCTCGCCGACCTTGAGAATGGGCACCGTGTGACATCTTCCCCAGATAATTCCCGGTGGAATGGGTTCTCACAATTCCATCCGTCCAACATCTTAGCGAATCCCAACAGTGGGCTGGCCTCAAAAGGATCGCAAGAAGATTGGGTCGCTCTAGCAGAAGAGACTTTTCACTCGTTGACGGTGGCATTGACCCCAAGCTTTCTTCAACGCTATGTCGGTGCTCAACCTCAGCAGCCGGCAAAATTACATGCCATCGCCGCGTTGGATGGGCTCCGTGGTTGGGCTTGTCTACTCGTCTTCAATTTCCATTTCCTTTTTACCTATACCTGGAAGGTTGCCATTGGCTGGGGGTTTGCGAATGAGAACTTCGGGATCCATCAATTGCCTATTGTCCACATGTTGATATCGGGCCACATCATGGTGGCCATCTTCTTCGTCATCTCCGGCTACGTCCTGTCCTACAAACCTTTGAAGACGATCCGGTCGCGCTCCTTCGATCAGACATTCACCGTTCTAGCCTCTTCAACCTTTCGTCGCGGTCTCCGACTCTATATCCCCTCAATTGTCGGACTCGCCTGTGTATTCGTGGCTGTTCGTCTGGGATTGTACAACTACTCCTGGGGCGTCATCAAAGAAGGCCATACTATTCTCGGGACCAATGAACAGCACCCGCCCGTGTACAAATCTCTCTACAAGCAATCTTGGGACTTCTATTACACAGTAGCACATCTGCTGAATCCATTCGATTGGTCCCTTTACTACAACAACTATAATCCGCATCTCTGGACCATCCCGGTGGAACTGCGCAGCTCCCTGGTCCTATTCTTGACCACCCTCGCCACCTCTCGTCTGACCACACAGTTGCGTATGCCCTTGGTCGCAACCCTCGTCTGGTTCTGCATGCGTTATGGTCGTTGGGATGTTGTCCTCTTCCTGGTTGGCATGTTGATGGCCGAAATCGACCTGATCAATGGAACCTGGGAAACGTCGCCTCATAGTCTCGAGGAGAAACCAAACATCAGCCTCATTCGCGGGGGTAAAGTATTGGCTAGTGTTTCTCGCCGCCGCTTCTGGATCTTTATATTCGTTGTTGGCCTCTACTTTGGATCAACCCCTAACATTGGATACAAGTGGACCCCATTCTACAGATGGTTATGGGATGCGACCCCCTGGACTTATCCCGAGCCACATCGATTTCCCCAGACTATCGGTGCTGCGCTGATTGTCTTTAGTATCAATCATTCTCCTGATATCCAACGGCTCTTTACCAACCCCCTCTCTCAATACCTGGGCAAGATCTCCTTTGCCTTTTACATCGTCCATGGACCGATTCTTCATTGTCTGGGCTATTCCATCATGCCTAGCATTTGGGCTATGACCGGCAAAGAAACCAACTTTCAATATTGCTTAGGATTCTTGGTTGGCTGGCTAATCTGCCTACCCATTTCGATTTGGGCCGGTGATGTCTATTGGCGCGCAGTTGATATTCCAAGCGTCAAATTTGCCCGCTGGCTCGAAGACCGTGTGGTTGCGAAAGACAAGTGACCTGCTCATTTTTGAATTTAATCCATGTTTGTACATAGCATAACATCAAGCGAATTTATCATCCTTCAACCTGCATGTTGTATACCTGCTCACTCTGAATTCATCGCCTTTTAGTTGCGATGTAATGGGGAACCAACTGTTCCACCTTGTATATCCGAGTACACCCTGGCTTGTTGAATGCATGGTCACGTACTTCACAAATTTAGTCGAGTCCTAATAGGCTCTCGCGAAGTTTCAATATAAATACATATACCAACTCGCTCCATGTTCATCATTTGGACTCGGCAATCGAGTTACTATTACGGGAATGTTGCCAACCCGAAAAGAATACCTCACAAAAATAGCGAAACAATAGGGAAACTTGCATTTTAGAAGTATATACTTCTAGTGAAAAGGATGGAGCAGCTTGGGTATCAGTGTATCATTATGTCATGGTAAAGCATTGGTGATGATTCTTCCTCGTTCCATGTCTAGTCGTGGGGTGAAAGCACATCGCACGATCAAGCTCATTCCCTTTCAACAGGGCGACATCAATTTCATGACGGATTATCAATACCGTCATTACTTTCCCCGATAGTAGAAGCACGTTCTCGAGATGCCGAAGCAGCTTGCGGCTCGCCTAGGGGGAAGCTGAGGTGTTTCCAATCTTCAATCTCTTCAATGATGCATTTCAGCCGATCACGAATGCTCTCGACGGCATAGGTTCCAAGTATGAGACGCAGTGGAGGATATGAGCAGTGGCCTAGTTCCCAGACCAGGTGGGCTGCTTTGACTGCCGATGCCGGCTGTTTGTCTCCTAGCCACATCAGCATGCGGCGAGCGTGTGCTGCTGGAGAAGTGCTTGTGTTGTACGGCTCACTAGGTGGTTTCACAAGAAAATGGCCATAAAGTGGGAGTGGGGAAGAAAGATTGTGTTCAGAGGGATTGGCGGCCATTGCCGATGGGGATATTAAATCCTCGATATCGTCGCGCCGCATATGTCCTGGTTCGACAAGGGTTCCCTTGATGTTGAAGCTGTCCACTTCGTACAGCATGCTCTCCATCAAACCCTCAACTGCGTATTTAGAGGCGCAATATGGGCCCAACCCAGGCACTCCAAGAGCCCCTGAAGTTGAACTGAAGATCAGGTATCGGCCAGCTCGCCGCTCGCGGAAATGGGGTAATGATAATTGGATCATATTCAGGGTCCCGGTAAAGTTAGTCTCAAATTGATTCCGGATATCAAACTCATCCTGGTCTTCGCAGGCCCCAATCACCCCATACCCAGAACAATTGGCGATTACATCAATGCGACCAAATCGAGAAATGGTTTGATCGATGACATGTTTGACTGTCTCGCGGGCACGAACGTCACACAGCAAACCCAAGCAATTCTCGTGTTCCTCCTCCAATTTCTTCATACTCTCCGGGCTATTCTCATATGTTCGACCGACCGCACTGACCAAATCATTACGCGCAAGAGCCGTCTTCACGAGTGATCGGCCCATGTGACCGGTCGCTCCAAAGATTAGCCAGACTAGCGGTTTCGGTGGGTTTTGCGGGCCTGGAGGATCCGTTGTTGAGGGCAAATGAAGTCGAGGCTCTCGAGAAGCCGTTGGTGACGACGGTCCTCCCCTTGTAGGCGAAGTCTGCTCCATTGCGGAGGTAGAGGGAGGCGGAAAGGTATCTTTAGGTAGGGCGGGCGTGATGGTTATGGCACTGAGTCCATTATGTCCTGAGAGCTTGTTGGAGCTGATGCGATTCGCCGAGGGTTTTAATCTTCTCCTGTAGCGAATAAAAAGGAAGCGAGAGAGCGAGATAGCAAGCGAACTGATTGAGGGTGAGTTGCTTGGTCGATGCTGTGGATGAAGTCAATTACCCCACACCGCCAGGCAGAAAGGTGGCAAACATGCCAAACATGCCAAACAGGCTAAACAGGAGTATAAGAATTGCGTCATCAAGAGAGATTTATACAGTAGATTGATTGCATGGGAAAGAAATGCAGAGCGGAAGAAGGATCCCACGATGCGATTTGTATTTGGGTGAATATATATGAGCTGAAGATATATATGTAAACAGTCAAATGCAGGGCGGACAATATTGCATATCGTTTACAAGCAGGTTCATACGGTGAACAGAAAGAAACAAACAAAGAGAGGTTTGTTTACTGCTCTTTCTTTTCACTGGAAGATTGGGCTTGGATAATTCCAGCTCCAATCTGGGCAGATTCCTCCCAACCCCGTTGGCGCATCCAAAATCTTTCTGCGGGATCAGTATTATGTGACGATGACTGGCGCGCATCATCCTCAAGGGTGCGACGTGAAATCTCGGGCGGACCGGAGATGGAAGCGGTATCGTCCTCATCATGGTCATCATCGGTGTCCACTCGAAGTGTTGAGTCCAAATATCTCTTACGCATCAGATAACGTTCTGCTCGTTCTTTGCGCGAGAATGGCGGCTCGATCTTGGACATGGCGGTTTCAACCGCATATCGTGCGAGAAGGTACACATGTTCTGAGAAGAAGATGGTAAGTAGAAGCGCCCATCCGGCGATGTCAGTTGGTTCACCGTTAGGCCCATGCTGCGAATTACCGCTGAACATATAAATCAAGGCTGCGCTGGTGATGCTTCCAACCCAAGAGAGGAATCCAAGGGTATCCAGCCATGGACCAATTGTGTCGGCCCGGAGGGGCGTTGGCCGGCGAAATTCCTTGCAGATCTTGAAGAAGTCGGACCGCAATTCAACCCAGTTGTTTACAAAAAAGGAGACTGGGACCAGCGGCCATACTGGCGAGAAGAGTGCCAAATATCCAAACTGTATGCACATCTCGCGCAAGTCATCCGTAACCTCGTACTCGGACAACTCGACTTCGTTTCGAACACGGGCCAGGAATTCCTTTTCCTCGACAGGGTCGTCGTAGGATACTACAGGCTCTCTCTCGGGAGACTCCTGATCTTTTTTCTCTCCAGACTTGCCGTTGCGTTTCTTATTGAAGGTTTTGTATTTCCGAAAGGCACCTTGTTTGAGATATGGTACGATCGTCTCCATGGCAAAACCGACAATTTGTGCGGTCACCGTGAAGTAGATTACCTGATTGCGCAGACGGGCCGGGTCGATTTGAAAATGGGATCGCTTGGCAGTTGCATGCTCCTTCGAAACGAAAGGCCGTACGGTCAACCGGAACACATCGAGGTAAGGCACAATACGACTTGCAAAAGGCACGTAGACGAAAGCTGTCAAGAAAACAGGGAGGTATGAAGTGATGAAGTTGATGACAAAAACCTTTTGAGTAAGAGCCACATCATAGCCATCGTTGGTCTCATGGTTTTCGTAATCGTTGAGCCTGGTCGCAATGCTCATCAGGACAGCGCTCATGGTCGGAACAAGGCCTGAGACTAGGATGGTCGGGATGAAAACCTGAGATAGTCAGTATTCGCACTGATTATTATTCAACATGCTTCTGAAAGGACCAGTCATACCAGATATGACTTGAACGGGCCACTGTAAAGTTCCGAGATGAAGATTTCAATTGCAAAGCACGTTGCGATAATCACCCCTAGCGCCACAGCGGCGAAAAAAGCAAATGGGATCTGGAGTAGTTGTCGCTGCATCCGCTTGGTTGCTGGGAATATGCCTCGCATTTCGCCTGTGCTCTCATCGCAGACCTCCTTCTCGGGCTTGAATTCGCGGCGATTGGTTTGCACTGCCGAAACCCCCTTTGTTTGCCATCGGCAGCTTAGGTCTCGCTCCTGACGTTTCCAGTATTCCACGAAAACGATACACCAAAGGCTATTGACCAAGGTGTAAATAACTGAATAGCCTCCAAGTATGAACCAGCAGGAGAACCCGAAGACGGCGGGAAAAACCAAGAATCGGAAATATGACTGCAGAAATGAGAAGTAAAAGCCAACCTAGACACTTTCGCATTAGCACACCGATATCACAAGTCTGAATCCCATATAAAATGAGGACGTACACTCTCGCCGAATTTAGCACGAATTTGATTCAGGTCATCATCGGATAAGAAGGTCTTTTTGCTCCACTCCCTCATCCATTTGCTGTTGGTCTCTACATCGTGTAAAGGAAAGACCGCAGTCACCTTCTCCCACTCTCCATGGTTAGGGGTTATTCCAGCCCCACCTTCTTCCGTGGGTAGAGTAATCATATGGTAAATAATGCGGAGCCGCTCAGCTTCGGTTTGGGGCTCGATGGCGCTGGCGGGCTCTGGTTCGGCATTTCGAATACCATAAAGCCAATCCCGGACGCTGGGTGAAGCAAAGACATGATCAGACGACGTTAATGGATCAGAGAGAAGAGTAGTGCAGACATTACGCAAGAATCTGCCCACACCAATTGTAATGGGGCAAGTCACTCACCGCGACCGATACACTGCCCGCCTCAATCGCTTCTTGGAAGCTCGCACAAAGATCAGCAGAGATGACTCGTCCCCCTGACGAACCTCAGATTGTAGTCCAGCATCAGATAGAGCTTTGAGTAATTTTTCAAATTGTTGCACAGCGTGCGATCGGCCTGCCGAGATATTAGCTAGCCAGCCAAGGACGAGGTGCAGCCCCTACTACTGTAGGTTGGCAGAACTGACCAACATCGGCGAAGCTATAGCAAACGACATAGTCCACCTGGAGATTATAGCCCAACGCATCTTTTTCCGAAGCGGTGGCCATGGCGAAATGAGTTGAAGAAGCAAAGAGGAAAAATGAAGTTGACGTCGAAGTTGAAGCTGAAGTTGGAAGGCGGCCAAGAACGACGTCATTGACGAAGCTTGGCAAAAGAAAAGTTGTATACTTAACAAAATTGATGCCGTGCGAATAACAACATAGGGTATACTATATAGTTTCTGGGCAGGGAACATCTTTTCTTTCCATATTACAGGCCCATGCGAAATGATATAGGCTAAAGATATATTAAATAACTAGTCTTGAAAGCCAATGATCATAGTAGATAGCTAGCAGCTATCTACTGTGGTAATTTTTCGCAAACTGTACATAAGCAGCAAACTTTAGGATAGTTGGCGGAATTCATGAAACCATCCGTCCATTGCGATGGCGCTGGCACTTTGTACAATTTTCATCCACGAGCCACTTAGAAGCCTCATTGCCGCCCATTGTTGCCTTCCATATCTGGAGATAGAAACACTCTCTCAAAGCAAATCCAATATGGTCTTGCGTAAATTACGAGTAATCACTATACGTAGTAATGGTACCTGGTTTTGTACATTTCAATGATGATGATGGTTTCATTTACCCTGATCCCTCACCTTAACGTTGATAGGCAGGTTACCTCAACTATATAATGTCAGAATTGAAGAGAGCAGTAGGAAGGAGAAGCTTAAAATTATTGGGAAGACTAGGGTGTTGATGCATTCAACCAAGAATCTTTCAATGACTTCATAAAACGGGTGAGTATAGCCCAATAAAAACCAAGATTTCCAGTGAATCATTGCTTGCATAGCAGTCAACAATGAACCCCAGACGGAGGAGATCCACTTCTGGTACTTTCCTGCAGCCCAATTGTTATTAGAAGCGGAGGCGAAGCGCGCACAAGGAATTTTCTTAAATTACAATTCTCTATAAATCAATAAAAATGGAATGAGATATCATGTAGATATCCGCAATAGATACTATTCTGATTCTTCAACTAGATAAAGCGTGACAGACATGATACGAACACTGCCGTAGCCAGTTTCGGTCACAAGTGAGACTGTGAGGCCGTTGTCTACTAGTAAAACTTGCTCTTTGGGGATTTCGAAATATTCTGTACGGATTTCATTCATTCCAGCAGAAGAAACTTCATCATTTGGCTCGAAAACGACTGTTTCGCCATCTGAGAGTTGTAGCTGATGGACAGCAGCCCCGCGGGATTCAGTGGCGGCAAAGCGAAGTTCAATCCAGACAACGCGGAGACGTTTGATTGGAGGAATCAGCCTGGGAACTACCAGCGGGATATGGACTCGTTCATCACCGCCGAGAGTCATTGGGGGAGGAGGACTTTGGGGAACACCAGTAATTGACTCTCCAGTTTTTGGCCGTTTTGAGAGACCAGCATATCCACCCACAAGATAAAGTGTCTCATTTGACCCGCCATATCTAGCACTAGATCCAGGTGCCACAATCTCAGTCACTGGACCTTTAATATGGCTCAGTGGATCTATCACACTGAATTAGACAACTCAAGGTGAGCTTGTAGTCCAGTAGGCAACCTAGTGATTAGAAACACAAGGCTGATGAAGGTATAGATATAATCCATGATCCGTGAACTCTTGTCATAATCAATGACACCTTTTGATGTCAGTATGTTAGGCCAGACCCTAGAGACACATCACGCAAAAAGCATAGCCGAAGGTTTTTTTTTTTTTTTTCTGTTTCGACTAGATTAGGATATAAACCACATCTTCAATATCTGGCAAGCGGAAGGACTACTACACCACTTGCCACTTTAATTTTCATATTTGACCTAAACAATTCAATAATCCAATTAGGTACAGTAGATCAATCGAGCCCTCTACTATACTGAACCCCGTGCATATGCCTTTCCATTCGGCTGTCTCATGGTCACTACTTTTGCAGTCACTGACTACTTAAAAGTGCGGTGACCTACGGCGGCAGAAAGAGAAAGTATAACCCAATTGAGAGATCAGGATATTCAAAGAATGGTTTCAGAAAACAATTCGTAAGAAATCTGTTATTAAGTACAACCGGTATAACAATAATTATTATCACTTTGCCCCATAACGCCATAACCTCTAGACACCTATTGGCTAAAGCACCTTTGTCCCGGCCAACCCAACACCCCACAAAGTGTTGGAGGTGGGTGAAATCATCGAGTATCGACGTGGCTGACTATTTCCGCACGCGTAAATCATCATCCTAAAATGACCGCTATCATAGCCTGTCGTGGTGGCAACTCGCGTCTCTTGGCGAGGTTTGCCTAGATTAATCTAGAATAGAACTATTTGAATGACACTAGCATATCAAATATTTATTTAGGATTTTTAGTGTCTGAAGAACACATAATGCTTTAACACCAACTCCTCCATACCATTGGATCATGCGAACGTGCGTTACCAAGGAAGCGTGTGTATGATAGTTTTTACGTGTTAAAATACAGCACTCATGGTCCAAAAATGTATTGTAAAATACTACGTACATAGACTGTTATAGAAAGCGGTCAAGATTCAATCATAATTCGCATATTCAGTATTTTATTTTTCCCGGGATCAAGTTCTCAAGAGCGTAAGGTCAAACTGAATTACTGTATTTTACTTCCCTATCTATACAATTTCAACGTGCGACAACAATGCAGTTCTGCATTGCTCTGAGGGTTTGTCCACAACCCAGTCGAAACTTGTAGACAAAGTGTTGTGCAAGTACCAAGCGGACACCAACACAACAGATGATGAATCTCGCACACCCATCTTTCATGCCATTCGCTCTGAAAACGTGACAGTGTAAATGATCTCACACACACACGCACGCACGCACAGTACCATTTTCCGCTAAGATAAAGGCACGAATCGGACGTCTACATAATTCGATCTGAGAAAGGGAGTACTGTATAACAGGCCAGGTTCCCGATCTACTGCCCAGGCTTGACCTGTGCGGTGTGATCTATCAGTTCCGCCAGATATTTACTTACCGCTGGTCGACCTTCGCAAACAGCGGTCTTATGAGTAAAGTGGGCATCAAAATTCAGAGCATCGAAAACAGGTCTCAGAATCGAACCAGACCAGATACAGAAAATTTGATTTATATTTTCAATTAGTTCAGCATTCAATTTAAAACTTTTTGAAATGACCGGATCAAAAAATCTCACAAATTGAGATACTTAGTGGCCGGGTGTTAGCGCTAATATACGCGACCAAATAGAGCTAAGCAAAGACCATTTTTTGGTTTCCTTTAGCTTCCCGCTGATCCCCGCATGGATGCATAATATTGCCGGAATGGGCAAGATTGACGTATATGATTAGCTCTCTCAGCTACGCCAGCTACTCTCAGCTGCGTTTCAGTGGGTATATAAGGTGATACCCGCACTTTTTGATGAAGACCCTTGGAAAAGGTTTAGAAGTGTTCATTTCAATTCATTTCCAGATGCCAGAAAACTTTGCAACTAGCTTCCTTACCGACCTGTTGAAGAACATGAATGACAACGACGATACACCCGCTGTGGCTGCCCCAGACAATATCGATGAAAACATCGAGGAAAACATTGCCCCCGATTCCGCCTCCGCGGGGGACGGGAATCTCCTACTGACCGTCATCAAGTATGACGCTAGAACGGCAAAGCTGCTGCCTGGTGGTAAATTGGCACCGACGCCGTCGCAGTTGGCAACTTCCGCGTTGGGTACCATCCGAGCTTACCTTTCGAAGGCTGGGTATCTGGAGAAGGCTGAGTGAGTCTTCATATGCAATATACATAAATGATGCTAACAATGTTGTTAGTACGAGTAAACCATTCTGCACCAAGGATGGAATCGAAGTGACTGATAACATTACCTTTAATCATTATATCGAGGAGAATCCCAAGGCCAATACCGAGAAGGAAGATCCAAAGGTGACAAAACACAACATCTACATCCTCACCAAGGAGAGAGAAGCGAAGAAACTGGACCCAAAGGTAGAAGCCTTTTTCGAAAAGCCGGTTGACCTTTCCAATGTAAGTTTAATCTAATAATTCTTTCTTCAAAGATAGATTGTAACAGGCTAGGCCGCAAAAGTCGACTTCACAACAGCCTCAGCCGGAGCGCTTCCGACCTCTGGTTTCAACAATAGCAGCTGGGCAGCAGAGGCGGGTGGGAGTATCATGTTAGTCTCTTCCTTCCCTTGATATAACTATATATTCTTATGATTAGTTACCCCGCCGACATGACTGAAAAGGAATGGGGGATTGTCATGCGCAACAACAACCTACTTTCCGGTCAATTCCTGGAGAAAGGGCCGGTGGAAAAGATCATCAAAGTCCCGGGGCAGGAGGATATTAAATGGCCTGGAATCGATGTAACAAATGTGGAGAGAGCCTATTATTCCGGTATTTATCTGAGATATTATAGAAATATGTTTTCATACTAACAGATATAGCATTCGCCCTGAAGCCGAGAAAGCTACTAGACTATGACATTACATTTACGATTACCGCAAAGGAAGAGAAGCAGATGAATGAACTGAAGATTGAACCGCCAGATGTACCACTGTCCTTTTTTAATATGACATTTGAATGTTCAAGGCTAATATACTAATATAGCACTTATTCCGCATCCCTCGCTTCCACATCAAAGATGCATCTCAGGTCCGGGTGTTTGAAACAAAGGGTTCACTAGAGACAACTATGGCCCAAAGTAGTTTCACGGAGACATCTATCGATGCAGCCATGTCAGTAGCCTAGTATACTCTATGTCTGACAATAAACTAATATGAACATTTGAACTAGTGCGGGAACGGCGTTTGGATTTAGCGGTGCTGCCAAGGGAGGTGCGAGATGGAATAATGATGAGAAGAGTGCAAGTTCCAAATTCAATGACACAAATTACATGCATGTTGTCTATGATGTGAGATCGCAGATCAAACAGTCTAATGTCTATTGCTGACTTCTTGATACCTAGTTCCCTCGTGTAGAGCTGATTCTGAATGAGGAAACCCTTGAAATAAGCAACGAATGTCAAGCAGACATTTATAACCTGCGACACAGACGTAGCCTCGACGAGCTGCACCACTTTGAAAAGCGATATGGTATATTCTTCACGCGCAGTGTCCAGCTCGGCGGCAAATTGGTATCTATCGATGAATCGGACTCTGTCGCTGGTACTAGCGTGAGTGAGAAAACCAAGATGCTCAAGGCAGCAGCTAGTGCGTCGGTGTCAGGGCATGGGTTTCAAGCAGAGGTCAACTACAGCAATACAGAGAACACTGGTGATAAGAAGACTTCAACAGAGAAGAAAATGACGCATTCTATGTCTTGGTCGGCTGAGGGAGGAGAGACAACTCTTTGCAATAAGTACGTTCGAAATATCTATCCCAGAATATAGATTTGCTGACTGGACTAGTCCACCGAAATGGTGTCAAACTGTGACTTCCTTCTACAGCTGGCGAGTGATGAAGCAGGCCAACGTTATCAATATTTACGAATTAATCGGCAAATTCCCCGGCTACGAAGACATCCCAACTCTAGTGCAGAACATCCTCCATATTAATACAGACCCAACAAACCTTGTCGGGTTTTCGCTTGAGCTGCCGCCTGATAATGCCAAACATGGTCATAAGAGACTTCACTTTGGCCAACCAGAAGAAAAAAATATCGCCCAGGCACATATGGTACCAACTTTGACAGATCCTCATTCCCTTCTGCCGCACGGGAAGGAGTTTATTTCAGACGTGATCCTCAAACCGATGAATAAAAACTATCGCCCATACGGCACTGCTTTTGGGATTCCAATGAGTGACGGCCAGGAAAACATTTGGCTGGGAAAGAGCACAAAGGCCGGTGAAGAAGGTGTAATTTACCCTCGGGTAAGACAGTCCGCCCTATAGAATCAGAATCAAGCTAATTAATCAGTTCAAACATGGTGTCAAATACCCCATCCAGTACCTAATTGAAGAAGGACAAGACGACGAAATTACCACCTCATTGTTTACTCTTCAGATCGGGGGTGACATAGCCTCCAACCGTTTTCTGTACGGAGAACAGGACAAAGCAGCCAATGTCATGGTGGAATTTCTGGGGGCGAAGAACACTCCAGTCATGGATTACAGCCTGGTAGTGCTACAATTCTCCTATGTTCTTCAAGGCGTCACCATCCCCCACGTGTCCAACTTCCGATTCAAAGACATCGACAACATGGACAAGCCTGAGTTGGAAAAGCTGAAGCAGAGAATTATCAAAAGTCTTCCAAAAGAGCCTCGGGAACCTGAACGGCCTGGATTTACATCTGAGGAAGTAGGAACATTTGGAGCACCAAACTCTGTATTTGCATTTGCTTATAGAAATTACGGGAGGATGAAATCATGGGAGAAGACGCCGGAGGTCGAGAGGCGCAAGAAAATATACGATAAAAAGAAGGCCGATTATGCTTACGAAAAGGAAAGATACATAAAGGAAAAAGAAAGACATGATCAGGAAGTACAAGAGAGACTAAAAGGTCTCGCTGGAGAGGTTGAAAGAGACTACTCGACGCTCAAGAAAGAATGGGATGAGCATCAAAAAGTCATGAACGAATTTGTGCCTTTGCAAGAAATGGTCTTCAAGATTAATTACTGCGATGAGACAAATAAAAAGAAGATCGTCATGCAGAGGAAAGCAGCCGCGGCTGTGTTAGCAGCAGCGCAGAAAGCAAAAGCCAACAAGCTCGCTGAAGAGAGCAGGGGCCATCAGAAAGAAGCCAAGGCCGCTGCTATCAAAAAGGATCATGACGAAAGGGTTAAAAAACGGAAAGCAGATATTTTAAAATGGATTCGCATGACCATGGCGACCCTCGGACCTGACTGGGTGGTTTTGAAACCCAAGCTGGAACGGATAAAAGGTTCATTGGACACAGAAAGGGCAAAAAGACTGGATGAGGACATTCAGAAGAAGGAACATGCCCTCACCATGCTTGCCGAATATGATTTGGAGATGGACAGTCTCGATGCAGTATCGGTGATGCGCGAGAGTCCATTCTGGAAGGCGGCAACGGCCAAGATCAAGATTCCCGAGTAGATATGATTTTGTATCTAAGCTGAGAGAATAGCTCGAGTTATCATCAATCCGGTTCTGTTAGTACTGATTGTGTGCTCATGATAAACAGATGTAGTTTTGATTTGAACTATCCTTTCTATTCTTTCTACTACATAGACAATTTTAATTGGAGACAAATCTCAATGTAATGTATCTTCCAATGATGAAAACAGCACGTACAAAGGCCGACTTTCCACATAATATTATGAGCAATTCCATTATTACCTTGTTTTCCATAATTGAAATATCATATTCTTATATGCTTAAAAGAAAAGTGGCTATCCTTTTTTTGTCACAAGTGCATTCCGATCTCAATTGTTCTCACGATGGCTGCTGTTACGCCTGGCTTCTCGATCAATTTGACGCAGTCCAAGAAACTGAGACTAAGTATTACCTTTCAATACGTTGAAGATGACCGCCTCCCCAGAGCCACTTCGGGTAGGATTGAGAAAAGAAGGCGGCCATCTGTTACAAAAAGAATGCTCAACGAACGAGATGCCCAACTGGATGCCGAAAACGTCTCTGGGGAAGAGTCTGTCTGGCGGAGTGTTTACAACCTGATGCGTTGTCCTTCCTCATCATGCCATCTAGGCCGATATTGCTGGCAAAAGACACAGGTGTGGGGTTTGCCATGGGAAAAAGCACTATGGCCTGAGGACCCATCACTTGAAACGTTTTGTTGTTTTTGTAGAGAAAGGGGTGATGCAGGTGCAGGTCTCCGACAATGATGTGTTCAGCATCAGGGCGGGGGGCTAGCTGCTCCTGCAACAGCTCAATCACGTTGACGCCGTTGTCGTTCCAATATATATTGTAGAGAAAGACATCCGTCCAATCGGTAGACTGAGGCAGAGATAAAGGTGAAGATGAGTTGAAGATAAATTGAAAGAGAGGGAGACAGAGAAGAGTATATACATGAGGGTGTAGGAGTAGGGCTAGCAGGATAAGGAGACGCCCACTTGCGCCAGAGTTTCAGCAGCTGGTAGTACATGCAGATAGCTCGGTGAGACGAGATTGCGGGATCAATGGTTTTGGCCACAAGGAGACAGATTCGCTCACGGCCTTCGCCCGTAAGGAGAATGAGTAGTTGGTGGGTGGCGGAGATAGGCTGATGAGTCGTATTACTCATGGTATTCCTAGAGTAGTCTGCCAGGGTCCTTAGCCGTTTGCTTGCGGTGCCGCGGCTGGTGAGACCGGAGGCGCCCACGCCGGCCTCGGAGCCACTGCCATCGGTATATGCCATTGCCACGAACGATCTGGCCATGCTCCAGCACTGTCTTGATCTTTTCCGGGGCGATGCGCGTAGACGGGGGAAACCCACCAGGGAGGGAGGGGGGGGGGGGTACTGCAAAGGGTTCGATCCGTTCGATCCGTTCGATCCGTTCGATATTCTGGCGTCCTAGCCCTAGTTTGCTGCGTGTCTGCACTTCGAGGTGTTGCAGTGGGGAGACGATGAATCTTCCACCCTATTCTAAACACTACAAGGACGCGCTCACTTACCCCATGAGTGAGGCCTTCATACTGTATACGCTGTATTCTCTTTGTTACTTGATTATGTATGTGCATGGCGTTAGGAGCACTTGCATAGCCATTGCATTCCGAGTTAGGCTGCATCAGATTAATTTAACTTTGAATTGAATTGAATTGATACAGAAAACGGGCGAGAAATCCAATAAAAATCAAATACCAAGAAACCTCCGATACTAAAGCATATGAGCAAGATCAACATAGATTGACTGAGCGTACATGATTTAGCAAGTCCATGGTTAAACGAGTGAAAAGGGTAGTCCGGATAAATCTAGACTGAGCAGTAACTTAAGGCGGCGCCGGCCCTGCCACAATTCCTGATCCTGACCCTGATCCTGACCCTGAATCTGAGGATTCTGATCCTGATGGGACGTAACCACCGGCTGGTCGCTTCCCTTTCTTAGATCCAATAGGGATAGGGTAATAGAGGCCACTCATCGGGTCATGCACCCACGCCGAACCTGCGTGCGGACGTATGAATCTTGGTGGTGTTCTGTGAGATGCCCTGATGGCTGGAAGCATGTCACTTGCCATCAAATCCGTTTTATTTGAACCGACATAGAGAGTGGGCCTGGGTGTAGGAGCTGTTGCGGTATACAATGTTTTCCGTAACCAGGGACCACTCAATCTGGTGGTAGGTCCACCAGGTGTATTCTCATCTTCTGCAAATACGGCACAACATATAGTTGTCCAATTTGCCATGAGCATAGGGCCTCCAATATCATTTACCCCCATGATGTTAGCCTGTACGGCGAGTACCTTTGCAACGAATTCATGCCCCCCTGCTGAGTTAAAATTATGGTAACCCATCAAATGTCTTATTGGAGCAGTGCTAGAATTTATGTCGCCGGCCATTAGATTTATCATATCATCATTATAAATGAACATCATTTGAGCACCTGTATCTTCCTGGAAATCAAGCTCTACTTCTGGATATGCATTTCCATTTAGGTCAAATTGACCAACGCCTGCATCCAGTCGAAGCATGATGTCTATCTATCATAGGGATTGGATGCTAGTTAGCCATAACCTGTAGAGACCATTGATATAAATGATTCGAATGCAAATTCAAACTTACATGTACATCCGTGTCGGTAGCAGATGGAGGAGAGATGTATTTGCAGACATTTTCTGTCAACGTAAGAGGGTAGATCTACATAAGATTCATTTGAACTGTCAGCGGATTGTCTAGCAAATTATGTTTGAAAACAAAGACCATGGGAGCTTACTCCCTCTACCCAAAATCCTCCATCGCCTCGATTTTCCTCGGTATTCAATTTTCCAAAATCTTCAAATGAAAACGGCGATGGGCCGGCAATCATCTTGCCCTGGCACCAATAAGTTGCATTGTCATTCCATTCGAGTTTCCCAGCCTTATAGGCTGCCAAAATGGCCTCAACATTAACGAGTTCTTTGTATGGATCTTTGATCTTTTTCAGATGGGCTGCGATCTTCTGGAGATTGGCCATTCGTTGAATGACTCCCCAACTCTTGCCGGAAAACTGTTTCATCACCGCACTAATGGTTTGACACGTTAATGTTAATTACGATGTCTCAGAAATCAGCGACGCAGTTAGGAATTTGAGCTACTCACGATTGTGTATCTCTGGCCTTTTTCAACCTTTCGAGTTTTTTCTCGAAAGTTTCCTTCAAATATCCATCCTCGATTCGTTCTTCGCACCTTTTAATCCGTCCATCCCAATCGTCGCGAGCGAATTCAACATCATCACGAATTCGGACTCTCTCGGGGGATTTATCAGTGGAGTATTTGTACCGTTTAGCTTGACTCTGTACTGGAATGGGCGAGTTACTTCGAGAACGGGCTCTGCCTCTCTGCTGAGATGTACCCGATTCCTCTCCTCGATCCATGTTGCGATAGACGAAGCAAGATAAAAAATAGTAGGCGTGAATTGAACTAGCAACGGTAACTTTGCAGAGGAAGATATTTTAAAAGGTGTCTCGTTTACAGAGCATTTGCTGTTAGAAGAACTCGAGTTTGACGAAGATACTACCTTGCCATACGAAGACCCCCATTGCTAGAAATACATAAATTGAAGATAAAGAACACCGAAGCTAGAAGTTTCCAAGGCAGAAGGAATAAGAATTGGCGCTGGCAAAGAAAGACCCTTTTCATTGTTTCATTCGATAAAAAAAGCGATGTGGCAAAGGCCTTTGATATTTCACAAGTCCACAATTCGGGGCCAAAGGAGCACCTTGAAAGAAGCAGAGAAAATACAAGCTGCAATTCTTCGAAGACGAGAGAGTGTTTTCTTTATACACGAGCACATCTATAGATAGCTTTCTTTGTCGACCTATCCGGCCGTTGCCCTGTAAGCGCTAAACCTACACGCTGACCCCTGGAAGACCTTTACGAATGCGTGGAACATCTTGTTCTGCAGGGTCGGCCGGTGCCTCCTTGATGAAAAATCCACCCGGATAAGCTGCAATTTGTAGTGGCAGTGTACCTTGCAACGGGCCTGGCAGACATTATAATCGTCGAGACCAGTAAGAAAGATGGTTGGAAGTCTGAATTGGGGCGCGGGAGGGGGGAAATATTGTATCCCAATAGTTTGTTGGTTATAGTTAGTTAGTACACACTGTATGTAGTTACATAGTATGTGGGGAAATCCGGGAGAATATTAAACCGGTCCGAGGACCCACCAGAGTTAGAGGGGGAATTTCGGCCACATTTATCAGGCCAGTAAAGTCTGATGCCTTAGGCATATATGTAGCTAGTCATCCACTCCTTGGCATCACAACAGCAGACTTAGGGTTTAGACATGGCATTGAACGGTTGGGTGATAAAGGGAAGCATCCTTTGGGATCAATTCTGTAACAGCCAAATGCAGGAGACACGATATCACAGGACATATCACATAGTCAAACCACTGCATAACCCTCCTCCCCTGCCTCCATTGTGAGTATTGTCTTGTCTTTGTTTTGTCTTACTTACATCCTCCAGGCAATCGTCGAATACATATTACCACAAGAGCTTTGCAGTATCCTAACTTTTAAAAGCGTGCGGGATGGGTCTGGACCAATGTGATCTCAATGATGCCAGACATAAAGTGCTTTCCCCTCGCTATTGATTGCCCCAGCCACATAATATCCCTTCAAGGTCAATCCCTTGTTTATTCGCTGCCCTGCTTGGCGTTGTAACCTCAGCCTTTGAGATAAAAGTGCCGTCGGGTTTCCGCCTGCATTTTGGCTTCAAAACCTTGTCCAGTCCAATGACGCGATTTCACTGCTTCGCCAAGTGCAGCCACGCTCTTGGCTCGATGGCGGGGTCTACGCCAAGCATGCACCATTTTTCTTTATCGTCGCGCTATAGAATACTCTATGAAGTTCAAAGGCATATAAAGACGGACTTTTCTTTGATATGTTATCAATTCAGGTCCTGTCCACTTGAGTGTCGAATATAAGTCAAAGATGAAGTGGGTTATCTTGCTCTTGAACTCGGCCTTGGTATTGGCCGGTCGACCAAAGCCTCTTGTCTCGCCAGTGTGTTCTTTCATACCCCATATGCCTTGTCGTCTCTGAAGAAAATTACTAATTTACTAGGATAAATTATCGTCTAGAATTCATCTCGAGGATCTCTTGAAGGGATCACAGCAGCTCGAGGATTTTGCTTATGCATACCCAGAGCGCAACCGTGTTTTTGGTAGCGCAGCTCATAATGATACGGTTGACTTCATCTATCGAGAGTTGAAAAGGACTGGGTATTACGATGTCTGGAAGCAGCCACAGGTACACACGTGGACTACTGCAGATTCATCTCTGAAATTCAATGGAGATTCCATTGACGCGACTGTCATGACATATAGCCCCAGTGTCAATGTTAATGCGGAGGTTGAGGTGGTAGCAAACCTCGGATGTACTGCTTCGGATTATCCTTCCAGCGTTTCTGGCCGAATTGCCTTAGTCAAACGTGGCGAGTGTACATTTGCAGAAAAATCAATTCTTGCTGCTGCAGCCGATGCGGCGGCGGTGATTGTCTACAACAATGCCGAAGGATCTCTTAGTGGAACTTTGGGTGGCGTCTCCAGCGAGGATACCCCTTACTCTGCTATCGCGGGTATCTCTCAGACAGATGGCGAGAAGATACTTAGTGCCACAGCGGACGGTGTCGTGACCCTGTTTCTTGAAATCGAGAGTCGCATTGAAAACCGCACCACCTTCAATGTGATTGCCGAGACCAAGCATGGCGATCACAATAATGTGGTATCACTAGGCGGTCATACCGACTCTGTCGAGGCTGGACCAGGGATCAATGATGATGGTTCGGGGATAATCAGTAACTTGGTGGTAGCCAAGGCCCTGACACGATTCTCGGTCAAGAATGCAGTGAGGTTCTTCTTCTGGACCGCAGAAGAATTCGGTCTGTTAGGCAGTGAGTTTTATACCTCGAACTTGAGTGACGAAGAACTGGCTAGGATTCGGCTCTATCTCAACTTTGACATGATCGCTTCACCGAACTACGCCCTCATGATCTATGACGGCGATGGAGACGCATTCAACCAGACTGGCCCGGCTGGCTCGGCCCAGATTGAGGCATTGTTCGAGAACTATTATAAGTCCAAAAAGCTGCCATACATCCCCACGGCTTTCGATGGTCGGTCAGACTACGACGGTTTCATTTCTCGTGGGATTCCTGCAGGAGGCATTTTCACCGGCGCCGAAGGCGTGAAGACTGCGAAAGAGGCTAAGCTGTTCGGAGGTCACGCAAATGTATCATATGACGAAAACTACCATGCGGTTGGAGATACTTTTGCAAACCTAAACCATGAGGCATTCCTGATCAACTCTAAAGCTACGGCATTTGCAGTCGCGACTTATGCCACCGACCTTTCATCCATCCCCAAACGACAGAAAGCAACGAACCCGCGAAAGATAAAGAGAGCACCTCGCACTCACGCTCATACCAAGAACACGGGATGCTTCCACTCTCGAGTCGAGCAGTAGAAAGATTGAGAGCATGCTATCTCGTGGCTATTGAATGTCTGAGTGACCGCACCAAATATCTACAACACTGTTCTGAAATATTCAGTAGGCTCGCAGTCTACTGCAAAACTTCGATATGGAATTTGAAATATTAAAATCAGAATATCACCTTCTCGAAGGCAGTCTGTAATCCTTTCGATCCTAACCATGCTTCCAAGGCCTGCATATCGCCTCGATTTGCTCGCTGGCCACTCCGTTCACCCAGAGTGTCTGTAATCTCCTCCATCCCGGTAAATACTCTCTGGACACCTTGGATTTCGCGAAACCTCTCGCTGACTTTCTTTTGGTGACTGGGGATATCCCCCCATGAATTCGTTTTTATGAAACTCATGTATGAGTCAATATCTGCTGACATGCCTTCGAGGCATAGTACACCTGGCTTGCCCGCTAGCACAAAGCCAGTAAGTGAATATGATGGCGCCAGGTTCACCATATCGTCTCTTTTTTTCCGTGTTGATAAAGATGGAAAGTAAAACCAGACTCTTACAATAGGCCCCTGGGCGCTCCTATCCAACTTTTCTTGTTCTGTAGCATTGGCCTCGCTTTTCTTGTTTTCAAGAAAGTCGTTGACTCGATTTTGAATGTAGTCAAGTGCATCTAAAGAATCTACTCCTTGAACGTAGGCTGCAATCGAAGAGAATTCGGCTTTCGACATCCATTCTGGTTGCCGCAACGAATAGCTTGATGGCGGAGGCTGGTCAATGGTATTCGGGTTCTCGCATTGAAGAGGAACAGAAATGTTCACTTGAATACTCTTTTCCCCATCAGAAACCGGCAAAAAGACCGATAATGGTAGACTTGGAGGAGCAATTGGCGGTGCAGGGGTCTGGTTCTGACACCACTCCCGTAGTCTCTCCACATGTTCTGCAGTAGATTGCGGGATCTCCATCTCCCCAGGGGAAGGAAACATCGCGGTTAATAGATCAATTACCGATAATTGAGACTCCATTATATCGGGCGGAAGGATAAGCGGGTTTTCTGTGGTCATTTTGAAAAAATCAACCCCTCGCGTGCGTAGAGATCATTGACGGATGAGGAAATTTTCTGACAGAGGCGACCCTTGACTATTAAAGTTGGGTTGGCGGGCAGTTAAAGAATCAATGGCCCGTCTAGCTACTTGTGTTTTCCAACAAGCGAAATAAAATGTTCATCAGATTCCAGTACATCAAGGCCTTTACACCAGATGAAAAGATTTTTTTTTTTGGAGTCACGTGTACGCCATTCTTTAGGGGAATAAATCGTGCACAAAAATTGGTTCACGATGCATCTCAAACAGTACTCAGTTACTACAATCTGTCCCCAATTTTTCTTCACGAACCTTGGAACTTGCCAGCGAGATTCAGGCCATAGAAGTTGCAATGAAGGTACCCTTAATATAGCTACTACAAATAGCATTGTTGTACATAGTAGTGTTTACCGATAGTAATGTATATGATGATCAAGCCTGAAGCCATACTGTTATATATCACAGATTAGGCCTTTGCTAAATCAATGGCCCAGAGGAACAGATCTGCTATCGAAGAGCTGACTTCGTTTGTACGAGGAATTTCATGACCACCCCCGTGGTCGTAAGTTCGTCGTTTTTCGGGATTGCATACTCCCGAGAGATGAACTCCGGCGGCATACCGAGGATCTTTAGACCCATAGACATGTAGTGTTGGAATGTCAATGCGATATGGGCTCTGGATTTCGTTACGTAGCTCCTCTTCTGAGAGACCTCCGGAGATCGAACCAAGTCCTTTCCATCGGTTGACCCCTTGTGATAAAACAGCCGCCGAGCCGGCCTGCAATTCCAATGCCGTCCGTGAAGCTGCATCCCGTTCGTGGGCCTCAGCGGAGATGTGAAATCCAAGTTCCTGGAGGATATTCATCGAAGCCCCACCGCAGACGAAGATCGCACTTTTGAATGGGGGCGGAAGATGCGGTGTTTCCTCCTGGTGCAAAAGCAGAATACTCGAGCCGAGTACACACCCTTGCGAGAACATGAGTGCAGCGTCATAAGGTCCAGTTCTTGCAATATACTCGTTCAGTCTCAAACATGCTGCCCGGATGTCATCAACGGAGGCGGATTCCCACCAAGAGTAATAAGGGGGTTCGTAAAAAAGATCGACGCCTGCCGCTGGATCACTTGGAAATGGGCCATCCAAAAAATCAAATTGGATATTTTTCTCCGATAACCTCGACCGGAACGACGCTAAATAGGTATATTCTTGTTAGGCCGCTTCTCTTTATGATGCCGATCGGATTGCAAATATATTATAACAATACCTGTTTGAGACCGAAAAACTGCACCGCTAGTGCCTTTTCCGTGAAGACAGAGGACTTTCATTGCTTCTTGAGTGGTGTGGCTTGTCAATTAGGACAATCAGTAAAAGAGAAGAATGTAGGGCAACAGAATGGCGGGGTGATGATGAGGAGGAAGAGGAGGAGGAGGCAGAAAGTAAGCACGAGGAGTTAAGGGTGCTACAGGCCTGCATATCAGTAATCTCCAGTCAGAACTGGCGGTCGCAGCTACAAATTGCTCGTTCTGACTCGGTAAAAGGCACACCGTACGTGACTGTACCACTTACGCAAGGGACATTTGCCCGCTCACACTAAAAAGAGGCAGTGGACTGCCTCTTTTTTATTTGTGCATTGACCGGCATACAAGCCCCGCGCGTACTATAACTACTACATGTGTATGTCTGTAGAAAACGGGTACAAAAATTGTCTCAGGGCATTGTGAGGCGCACTCGAGTTCTAGACCAGAAGTACTTAGCCGGAATAAGCCCCAATGTTGGAACATTTGGGCTTATTCCGGCTAACGGCTAGATATCTGGTGTACAGTACATAATACTCAGACCATGAGCATATGGCGCAGCTCTTACGGACTATTTAGCGAAATAACCAGTGACTACGTGTCGGAATTAACGGCCACCAAGTCTGAAGATCTTTCCAGAGAATCTAGCTTATACTATCTATCTACATAACAGATTTCCCATGCAAGGTCTTGGCTTTCCCTTTCCGTTTTGGTGCTCAGTGAGCGCCGCTTTTGCTCACTGAGTAGTAGACCTGAGCATGCCTCTGCGCCCGCTGAGCGGATCAGGACTCCCAGCTTGATGAGCTAAGCAAGGCGGTAACTCAAGGGTACCCGCATTACTTAGTAATCTACCATACAAAAGTATGTACCTTAAAGTAGTTAGAAATTCAGACTGGTATTACGCGTACTGACCGCCCTGTCAGACATGAGTTGGTCTGCTCAGTGAGCCTGATCTGAGTACTCTGATTTGCTCTCTTAGCATTGCTTACACGACAGCAGGGCCAGGGGTTTGGCTCAAGCACCCCGATAAAACGCAACAAACAATAGTTTCTTGCACTTTTTAGAACGTTCAAATGCCATATCAAAAGAATTTCCACATCACAAACAGCTGAAAAATTGCGAGGCAATACTACGTCCTAGAAACAAACACACAGAGCGGCTTGCCTCGTTAGTTTTTGGAATTCTGGCTGAAGTCTGCAAGCTCCTGGGAACAATATGTCTAGTTTGTCTTAGTACGCTGCTTCTTGCAGAAATTACAGATCAGAGAACATAGAGAACTGATTTTCTTCAACTTCCTTGAGATCTACAGATGCTCCAATCATTCAACAAGCAAATAGTTTGTAGCAATACAAGAGCCTCCTCGCAACTGAAGATGATCTCGTAGGAATAATAATCCTTCAACTCTCCCGATCGGATTAAGGCAAAATTTCTTGCTGCGGCCAATGAATAACTATGCAATAGGGCCATAACGTTTCGTCGCTCCCAGAAACTTGGAATTTGATTACCACTATCACTTCCTTCCTCTGCTTCCCCACTGATCACGGCTCCTAGAAACCAAGAGATCTTCTCTTGGTTTCTCCTTAAAGAGTTCTGTACGGAAACAGAATCAAGAACCACTCGTGAATCCAATAATATCCGACCAGAGCAATTTGATACAGTATTTCTTAGTATACATATTAACTAACAAGATTGACCAGAACCAAACGTCCGTTGATAAGATGGTTGATTGAATGAAAGTAGAATACTCGCTGAGGGACATTGACATCCCTCGTGACTATCTCTGGTACCCGGTGTTGCGATAGCCAAGTTACCACAAAATCCAAATGACTGAACAAAAAAATAAAAGGGAAGTTAACGCTCCACTTCAACACATTCCATATCAGTAGCGATCCATAATAAGGGACGTCTTAAGAGAGTCATTTGCAACAAACCACCCATTACTTTCCAAGCAGGCGGCTAATTCTTTCTGCTGAGTCGAGGCTGTCACACGATCTTTCGTCTTGAAAGAAGCCTCGACGATATACTCGATTCCCGTGCCTTCGGAGTTCAGGAGGGGCCAGATCTCGATATATAACGGCATCCCCTTCCAAGAGCCAATGAATCGACTGAAGAGGACCGGACCAAAAATGCGCGACACTTTCAATGCCTCCGTGCCCCATTTGTTGGACTTAAAGTTGTCGAATTTGTCCGGCGCTTCATCAATCAGCATTCTACGCGAGTCGATTTTTCCCGGTAGGTCCGTTCCGCTATTCCCAGATGCCACTTTTTTCTTACGGCTGATAGAAAGTGTTGATTCTTTGTATCCCCATTCAATTTGCGCCTCGTATTTCGTAGTGCCGGCGTTGAAACCATCGTTATTAGCAATAGTAAGAGCGGTGTCGATGTCACCGCCAGTTATGGCATACCGCTTCTTATATGTTAACTCGAATTTGTCGTCGTCGCCTTCAGCTTTGCGGATGCGAACAATCCAGCCAGATTTATATATTTCCTTAGAGCACGTGTCGAGAAACTGGACATTGAGCTTGGTGGCAGTCGAGGGCATAGTGGCAGTCGAGGGTATACCGAAGGTGGACAGGACTGCCCCTATTAGCTCACCCTCAGGGCTTAGGACTGCGGTTGGTTTGAATAAGAGCCTGACCTCGTAGTCGGGCGTCATATTTGGTTCTACCGGTGCCGAAGAGTCTACAAGACCGGTCATAATTGAGGTGCGGTGCGAGGGAAAGATGTTTGGAAGCTGAGAGCTCATGAGCGGAATTTGGATGAGGCGATCAGAGCAATAGAAGAACCGGCCTGTCTTAAATACAGCAGTGGTCAATAGAAATTTCGATTCGTCAAGAACCAGGGTTTCTTATGTCTAGCATCTAAGGCTTCTGTTTTAGCGAGCTATTAAATGATAACACATTATATTCACGAAAAGTAAAAATGCCCACAGATATGCCGAAGTCGAGAATTTCCAAATAATATCGACGTCCACGTTGGTCAGAACTTCGTGTCACCTGATAATATTGAAATTATTCCTGGAACGCATCATATCAAGAGACTTAGTCGCTCGCAGGATTCGAGGTTGGTTTTGGCCCATTAGCATCTAGGCACTTAGAGAATCCCCATTTTACAAGAAGGATATCCTACGTTGGTTCAATGCCAAGAACTCCATGAATTAAATTAGGCAAACTTTCGTTTAGCTATATGGATCTTCTCCGCTGACATCCGGTTGGTATCCGCGAACGGCGCCCGTTCTATCAGGTATAGGCCGCGACCACGGTATGCGCCAGACTTGATATAATAGTCTAACATTCAAGGCAAATGTAGACGTCAGTTGCATTTTCAATCCATCCTATATCATCGCGCCATATGATGTTCTCTGGGCAAGCAATGATGATTCTCAACCTCCGAAACCTCGTTTTGACCGGACTGCGGTATAACATCCGGATTGGAGGACTGATTCGAACATAATCTCGCGAACTTTCAACACACTTGGCCTAAATCTAGACACATTTATCGGGAATAGATGACATGACTTTTCTAAGCGCAGTACCCGCCTCTTGGTAATGGGCCCGAATATATTTAGGTGTAGTACCATATATATCTAGTGTACTATACATTTTACACTTCTGATTAGGCCAATTTTTGGTTATTAGCGTGCTATTAAGCAAAACGCGTCTTCGTTAAAGCAGCGCTATAATGTGGTATATAGGACATCGAAGTGCTTCGCTGCTTCACAAAGAGTTGTAATCCCGTCAATTTTGAGGGCCTTAATAGAAAGTAAGATTCTACAATTTTTGCTAAGTCAATTTCTGACCAAATTGAGTGTAACTTGATGGCAAAGTGGGCATTTGAAACAATAGGTTGCAAAACGCAGCCGGAAATTGGTTGAGTGATTCACTGACTTCCATGATCCACTTGCTTACAGGTTACGTTAGAAAATTGTGTGCTCTGACTGAGCGTGCCATAAGTGGTCGATTTATATGGTAAAACTGAAAATTGGGTCCAGCCACCAAAACTAGGTGCTATAATGCAATGTCTGCTAGTTCTAGGTGTGCCATAAGCGGGAGTTGACTGTACATCAAACTAGGCACACGACTATAGCACTGGGCCACCGATCAATACGTATACTTGAACCCAATCTGTCCCTCAATAGGCTTTCCTCCAGTATCGACTCGCTTGTTCGCCCGATTGAACTTGAGTGTCAGTAGGCTCGCGATCACGACGATCAAACCATTGGCCAGCATAGCGGCGAGTAGACCTGGTAGATAATCAGGAGCATCTTGGCCGCGGAATACTGTTGTTGCAATGATGCCTCCAATACTGCCTCCACCGATAGATGTCGCGGATGTGAAGGCTCGCTTCCATTGGCCACGGATGTTGTTGCTAGAGCCAAGCTGTGTCAGAAAGTAAGATAAAACTACTAATCTAGAAACAAAAGTATTACCTTTGCCAAGACACCAGCGCGGGGCAGTTTGCATTTGCTAAAGACGTTAGTATAGTTACAGTGATGAGTCGAGAGCATTTAACTTACCAGCAGCAGTAGCCAAGAAGACTCCAAAATACCGGGGCGCCGGATCCTTAAGGAAACCAAGCAGGCCCAGCCCAAGAAGCGCCATAAGTGCGTTTCCAATAACAATGGGTCCCCGCAGACGCCATTTATCTGAGTAAACTGCCTGCATGTACATTACCACACCCGCAAAAGCATAGGGTGGCGCAACGAGGCATTGCGCCTTCACCACGGAAAAGTGCATACTATCTTGGAGAATGATCGGCAGAAAGTATGCAATCGCGTAGCTGGGCATGGTAGCCAGCATGTATAAGAGTGCATATGCCCACACCTTGCTGTCTTTGCCGTTTGCTAGATATTTCTGAATAGAGAAAGGCTCCACAGTAGTATCTGCTCTGTCACGTTCGATTGTCGTGATGACAAAACATGCTTCGTTTTGGTTGAGGAATTTCCAGGACTTGGGAGATTTTTCCGGGAAGTCGACCAGGAAAATGTAGGAGCCGAGGCCTAGGACACACGTAAGAACGCCTTCCATCTGCGTTCCATGTATCATCAGCATGGCCTCTCCAGCGATAATAAGAGAGCAGAGAGCAAGTGGGTTCTTACAATGAAAATCCACCGCCAACCGGATATCCCGCCTAGCCCATTCATATGCGATAACCCGTACGCCAAGATGCCGCCAAAACCAGATGCCACGCTTCCAATCAAGAAGAATGCAGCATTGCGCTTCTGTAGCTCGTAGCGAGGGTACCAAGTACTGAGGAGATAGACGCTGCCGGGGAACAGTCCAGCCTCTAGAGCACCGAGGATTGCACGTAAGCCAGCCATGGATTCCCAATTCGGGACAAAGCCGAAACCCTAAGATATGGATTATTAGCGAAGGGGGTTGGCTTAAGTCGTTTGCTTGCCATAGAACTTACAATCATGACGGCTCCCCAGAGAGTCACAATACCCGCGAGGAAGAGCCGGGGTCCAAGTTTGCGAATCATGACTGTGGCAGGGATCTGGAAGATTGTGTATGTGACGAAAAATACTAAGGAAGTAATACTGTAGCCATTGTTGGATGCATTCATATCTAGCTCTTTCTGCATTCTGGGTTCGGTTAGCTGGGTACATGCGTACATCCAAGCAGATCTGTATACATTTACAGACCTGCTGGATAGACAATTGCGATCTATTGCACTCACCCTGCAACAGAAGCAGCTCCGAGGTTTGTTCGATCCAACAGACTGACAATGAATAGACATCCCACCGTAACAACCAAGCGAAGATCAATTCGTCGGATAATTTTCTTCTGCTCATCCGGATTGAAAGAGTTTATGATTTCTTCATGATGGAATGCACACTTTTCAGAGCCTCCGATGTCTTCGACATCCCCATGATGTGAATCCTTCATGGTAACTGTTTTGGATGTATTCTCAAGATCGCGCTAAGTTGGAGAATCTTATGTTTCCTCCCGCCCCTGGGGATAGGAACCCTTTGCGGGGTAACCACGGGTCTGATACAAACAGAGAGGGCCCACAAATTCCCCGTGAATATAGGCGGCTAAGGGATGAATTTCCGGGGTAGGATGATCTCGCGGTCGATGGAATGGTCTACGACTCCGTGTGTATTAAAGAGTGGAGTGAAGAGTTCTCTAGCGGCTTAAGCTTTCTGTAAACTTCCCGACTGCCGAGAAGCAATTTGCCCTTGGTGAATTATCAACGCGCAATAACTAAATAATCCACTTCTCTGTACCATGCCGTTCTACTTGTCCTTTGTGCATGTTGGTTACAGTGCCTTCTAGCAATTTTTATGCATAACAAATATAATTCGAAATTTCCTTGACGAATTGGTTCATAACCTAGCGGCGGTCTTCGATCTAAAGAGAGACAGGTGGCCAGGTAGTTCTCCGACCCTTTTCATTTGCTCCTGGGAAAGCCTAGACTGTTGTCTCGGCGGACTTCGGCTTTCGTCATGGCGCCGGGAGAGTGCTGACATAACGGCCAATCACTAACTATCGATCTTTTACTATATGAATTCTCTCGGTAGGTGTCGGTAGTCGGGATATGGACAGGCACGTATTTTCGGGTGTCATTCACTTGGCCCCTGTACTGAGCCTTTTGGTGTCTGAGCGTATGCTAAAGATATCATCGTATCATCCTGAGTTACCATTGGTATGTGAATGTCAGATATTCGATTTCCAGAGTCAATGTCCAGTTCGCCCGCCTGTCACAATTCATCCCGGTTCGTGTAATCGACCCGAGATGTCCCAAACACAGTAGGCAAAAATCCTCCTCTGCTGAACCCGTCGCAAGTGCTTGTTCTCTAACCTCCTCCACATTTTTTAAGCAGCACTTATGTAGAGAGAATTAACAGACTAAGCGATGAAGGGAGTAAATACCTCACTAGCTAGTTCGTAAACTTGATCATAGATAATCACGACCTGCAAGTGCGCTTCTATTGGCAAAACCGTAATGATCTTGGTATGTCGTCTACTATCTATATCTATAAAATCTTTATAGCCAATATCTTTGATAGCGATCTAGGATAACCAATCTGTATATCACGCAGTAACCTGGAACTACGAAGAGATTGGTCCACGAGCTGCTCACCGTACTGGCGGCCATGAAGTGCTACATTATAACCTACATAGTAGTAGAAGACGGGAAGTATTATAGAAAGAGGTACTGGAAAAGGGCTAATAAAGAAATTACCACTATTTATTCTCTATTAGACCCCTCGCTAAAGACTGTATAAAATTAGCTATATCGTTAAATAGAAAGAGTATACTAATATTTTTTTGTTATATCTTACTAGGTTTTAGTATCATCATCTCTTATTACATACCATAGGGGTTGACATCCATAATTCAAGGTAGTGTATACAGACTCAGGGCCCTAGGTCAGTTATGATTTCAATACACGTTTCGTCATATTATTCATCCGGAGAAATTCATTGGAATCGCCTAGGGCTAAAAGCGCTGGTCAGCAGCTAGGTAAGTATATAATAAATAGATATTGAATAGTAAACTGCACACATTGATTCCAAGGTATCTAATTAATAGAGCCAGAAACTTAGGAGGTCAGAACTAAGGTATAGTATGACACGAACGATCAATTGTTTTTGACACGCGATTCAATCTGTCTTCATCGCAGGGCGATGAAACTTGCACGATACGGAAGAGCTTGCCAGGCAGTGTGCTCGAAGTTGGAACTTCGAGCTTAATGGCCAACACTGCATCATGTTCAAACAAGAGGAGGTAAGTGACCATTTCCATTGTTGAACTCATTGTCAACCTTGTTGAGTATACGCCTCCGCGTCTGGTGAGTCATCACGCACCACTATCTTAGTTGTTAGCTTAGCTTATATTCTCCATGATCACCACCATTGTGCATGCATCTTCTCCCTCCATCTCCATCAAACCTCTTGGACATTAGAGCAGCATGGAGCTGAATCGTCTTGATCATTGGCGGTTCAGCACTTTCTTGATCAGGGTACCCGCCAGTCATCTTGACTGGGCATCCTTCAGTGTTCGTGTCCCTTGTGCAACAGGCTCATTCGAAAGTGCGTGATACGCAGAAATGTTCACCCCTCCTATCCCCATTTCGTGCAGGAACCTCAATACCTCCGTGTGGTTGGTTATCCAGGCCACCGGGAAGAACAATCTCTCGAGGAGTGACATGTCGACAGATGATATCTTTCCGGATGCGAACTGGGAGACAATTCTGTGTGCAGGTTAACAGCAGGGTATGCGGTCACCAGCCTGGGAGGGGTTACTGAAGGCTATATCACTGCATAATGTTAATCTGCATCAGACATTTCTTCATAAGTGGGTGCTAGTTGCTAAAAACATGCTTAACGCCTATGGAATTTTCAATCCTCTTAAAGGGCAAAGCAATCAGCCCGTATGTCCTCATATATCAACGCTTTTTACGCTGTAACTCAAAGAGGCTCCTTCATCCTTATCTGGCTTCGTTGACAGCCCACCATTCCTTTTTCACAGGCGTCTCAGTCAAGCAGAACCCGATAATCTTTTATGTCGACTCATGACTGTAATATCAAGCCAAGAAAGAAGATAACTGTTCAATTTTTGTACCTAGAGCTTACTTTCGCGGGCTAGATCCTCGACCTCCACAAATCTATAGTAAAATTCTAAACTCCATGGGTTGAGCAGGGTGCCCGATGGCTGAATGCGTTTACCGGAAACAATGTGCTTCACAGGCAGCTCAACCTTTTTTAAATTGACGGTAGTCTAGTGAGGATAGCTTGTAATTAGTTCATGCGTGTAGCCTGGAGCGTGCAGAAGGGACCGTAATTACATACCGGGATCTCAGGTGTCTCGAAAACGAACATAGGAACATGGCGAGGGCTTAATTGTTCTCGAATTGCGCTCTTCACGCGGGAGGTCAATCCCGGAGTCAAAGTCGAGCCCGGCTTCATGAGCAAAAATAACATAACTCGCTCATCCGTATCGGTTGGTCTTCGTTGACCGACACAGAGCGAATCGGCAATTTCGCTGATGAACTCGGCTTCTATTATCCGGTAAATCTCAGATGACCCGAAACGTACACCTGAGGGATTCAGAACGCCGTCAGCGCGTCCATGGAATAGAAGCTGTTTGGTAGCGGGACAGATTGACACGAAGTCTCCATGGTTCCAGACGTCTACAAAAAGTCAGCATTCACCCGTTTAATACTGTGATTTAGAAAAGTGCGGAGAAATAGGCAACTGGACGTCATACTGTCGAACCTCGCAAAATATGCGTCGTGGTATTTCTTCCCGCTATAATCTTCCCAAAAATGTGTGGGCAAGTTTGGAAAGGCTGCAGTGGCCACCAGCTCTCCTGGAGCGCCATCTTCCACTGGGACTCCTTGAACGCCCTCGGACCCTTCGACGGTGGATTCATACACCTCCACGGGGACGCCCAGGCTATATCCAGCACATCCGCCAACATACACTGGGGCCAGCGGGTTGCTTATCCCAAAGCAACCCGCGATATCGGTGCCGCCAGAAATGTTGTTGAGACGGGTATGTGGTGGGAATGCGACGTCGTAGAACCACTCAAATAGTTCGTCCCGCAATACTGAGCCGGTGCTTGACACTACCTGCAGGGAGCTTAGGTCCATAAGATCCCGTGGCTTGATATCTGCTCGCTGGAGCTCATGGAGCCACCGTGGCGATATTCCGAGATGTGTCACCCTGCTCTAGCGGTTAGAAAGCTCTTATATAGTATTAACCTGTAGGGGAAGAATCACCTTTCCTTCGCTGCCAGCCTGACCAACGCTGTAGCATCCGGCAAGAATGGGCTACCGTCGTACAGGATCACTCGTGACCCGAAACGCAGCGCCTGTACTGCAATTAGATACATGATCCAGGCAGTGGTTGTGTACTGCAGCGTAACACTCTCCGGTCCTAATTCAGTATGCAATTCGCCTTCTTTGTGTCCATTCAAGAGCACCCCGCCAACAGAATGGACAATGCATTTTGGCGGACCCGTAGTACCGGATGAGTATACTATCACGCAAGGATCCCGAAAGTTGACCCGTTCGAATTTGATGGCGTCGGTGCTCGGTCTGGCCTTTGCGAGATAGCTAGATAGTGGACAGGTGTTCGGGACCTGGCTGACATCTGCCGGCTGTGACGAAACCCGCGGGAGCGATACAACGCCCTCAAACTCGGGGATTGACTGCATTCCCTGGGCTATCCCGGTCATTTTGGGGCGTAAGTCAATTTTCTTCCCATTATAAACTGCCAAGTCATCTATAAAGAGCCAGCGAGGCTTGGTTTGGATGATACGGTCCAAAATCCCCTTCAAGCCCAAGTCGCTTGACATAGATGTGAAGATGGCACCGAGTGCGGTCGACGCAAGGAAGATGAGTAGCGTGTCAATGCTGTTAGCCGCGCACACCGCGATACGATCGCCGCGGCGGACCCTATTAGCTCGCATGGCCTGTGTCATCACACCGACCCTTCGTCTCAATTCTCCCCACGAAAGGTGGATCATCCGATCTACTGCGCCCTCGCGGATCTCAGTCACGGCAATTTTGGAGTCCTCCTTGCCTGTTTTGTCTCCTGCAAAGCGCGAGAACAGCATATTCTCCGCGAAATTGAGCCGCACGCCATAGAACCATTCTGGCACACTGTCCATTCGTGCATGCTCGTCTACTACCTTCTCGTAGAAGCCTTCATGGATGATCTCCGAGTATCTCCAGCAGCAATCCCAAAAGACAGATCGATTGTTCACAGAATAGAGGTATAAATCATAGAATGACTATAATATGTATGCGCAGATTTCCTTCACGTTACGGGTCAGTCAAACAGGAAAAGTTAGAAGACGTGCTCACATCGAACATGCATCCTGTCTCTTTTTCTAATATCCGCTGAAAACGACTCATCGACGTTGATGTTGGGTCTAGATGCTGCCACAACTTCCGGGGCACAGGATTCATCGCCATCGCTCAATGTGCGCTGGAAGTATTTTTGCTCGCGGAAATCACTAGTCACAACCAGTTTAAATGAGAAAAAAAAGGTTTCCCGCCAAGGAGGAGTACCTTTCATCAAGAGGGTATAGCCTCGGTTATTCCTTATGGGAGCGGTATTCTATATGGCACGCAGTTTTGTGGCCCAAGGACTCTCGCACGAGCCTCTGCAGTTCCTAGAATTTCTGTCCGCTCCACGGCCGATCGTAAAGTACGGATATGGTGGGGAGTATAAGAGCGCCGACTGCCGAAACCTAATATGTCAACACTATTGCCGAAAATCAATCAGACTAGCGGCCTGCCGAAAGAGCCGAGTCCATGGGGGCTTCTCTCGGTCGAATCATCAACAACCGCTACTTGGAGTAGCTAACTAATACTTAGTGACGAATTAACGGTTATATTTTACCACTAAGGACAGGCTGATTCAATCTCTAACGCTGTGTATGGTTATGGTAATTCGGAGGAGGAATCCATTACTCTTATTTCTAACTGTTTGTCACAGGCTATACGTTACGATATACAGGGCAGGGTATATCAGCGTGTTGACTACGTAAGAAAGATAGCCACTGGTGGGAGAGACTGTTGAGGTTAAGTCTAATACGATCCAATTCACCTACTTGTAGGCATTTTGCTGTATGATCACATCAGGAACACTGCCCCTTCCCGTCACTCTTTGGCCCGGAGTACGCTGAGAGCCTTGTGTATTGTAGGCAACATTTGCGCCGTTTCATCTTCGTTAGACCCCTTGTACTCGAGATGAACTCAAAGTGTCTGGCCTTGAACCACTTGGGAAGTATACCCATTATTTAACCCCTCGCGGTAGCATGCAGTATCGAAGAAGATGAAGGATAGCCTGGGCTTTCACCCGAGACCATCTTGGTCGCCTTGGTGTCTGTGCCAAGGCCCCGCTGCCCAGTGGGACAAGCTGAATGGGATTCAGAGAGATGGGAAGATGGAAAGATAAAGACAAGGACAAAGAAGCCCTCTTTTCATAGATATGAGAACTGGAATAGAGAAATATGGACATCTTCGCCAAATTCCCCCGAGACGCTCGGGAAATAAGGTACTTCCGCTAGTTAACTACGTAGCGTAGTGGGGAGTATCGGCCTGCCTGTCAGTAGGAGGATTATGTAAGGGAATTGGCCTAATATGGGAGGAATCTTATATGCATTCGTTTAGATAGCATCTTTAGCATCACCCAGAGACCAATTACACGGGTTCCAGCCTATTTGAGGGAGTGCCAGCAGTTAGTCCTAGTTGGGGTGTTGCTTACCCTCATCCTTCTGCCCCATTCGACCTGCACGTACCGACCGTGCTGCCTCGAGCATCCTATCCCGTTTCAGTAGTTAGGGGCTTAGGGCCCACAGGTACCCATTACGGTATTACCATCACGAGCAACAATACAGGACCCAAGTGGCATCGACCCAGCATGAAATCCTGCGAAAGTTTGCGAAAATGAAAAAAAGCAAGTCATTTGTCAATATCAGTAAAGGGGTAAGTGGAAAATTACACTATAAAACAGTCTCCCCTCAATTGCTTTCTCCCTTTTGCATCTCTCTTTGGTACCCCAGTGTAACCCATTATGTCTCTCTTTACTACCATCAAAACCCCCAACATCACATATGAGCAGCCCCTCGGCTTGTAAGCTCCCAATCTAACAGCCATGGTCTTAGTGGCTAATCGTCCCACCTGAACAGGTTCATCAACAACGAGTTCGTCAAAGGCATTGACGGCAAGACGTTCGAGACCATCAACCCCGCCAACGAAAAGGTCATCACATCAGTCTACGAGGCCTCTGAGAAGGATGTCGACATTGCTGTAAAAGCTGCCCGTGAGGCCTTCGAAGGCCCCTGGAAGAAGGTGACCCCTTCGGGCCGTGGCCGCATGCTCACTAAGCTTGCCGACCTCTTTGAGCGTGATATAGAGACCCTCGCATCTATCGAGGCCCTCGATAACGGCAAGGCCATCACTATGGCTAAGGTCGATATCGCTAACTCCGCTGACTGCCTGCGCTACTATGGTGGCTGGGCCGATAAGATCACTGGCCAGACTATTGATACTAACTCTGAAACCCTCTCCTACACCCGCCACGAGCCTATTGGTGTGTGTGGTCAGATCATCCCTTGGAACTTCCCTATTCTTATGTGGGCCTGGAAGATCGGTCCGGCTATCGCGACTGGTAACACTGTTCTTATCAAGACCGCTGAGCAAACCCCTCTCTCTGGTCTATACGCCTCCAAGCTTATCATCGAGGCTGGCTTCCCCCCTGGTGTTATTAATGTCATCTCTGGTTTCGGCCGTGTCGCTGGTGCTGCTATCTCTAGCCATATGGACATTGATAAGGTGGCATTTACTGGCTCTACTCTTGTTGGCCGTATGATCCTCCAGGCCGCTGCTAAGTCTAATCTGAAGAAAGTCACCCTTGAACTCGGTGGCAAGTCCCCTAATATTGTCTTCGAGGACGCTGATATCGACAACGCTATCTCATGGGCTAACTTTGGTATCTTCTTCAACCACGGACAGTGCTGCTGCGCCGGTTCTCGCCTACTGATTCAGGAGAGCATCTATGACAAGTTTATCGCTCGCTTTAAGGAGCGTGCCGCCCAAAACAAACTCGGCAGCCCCTTCGCAGGTGACACCTTCCAGGGCCCTCAGGTTTCCCAACACCAGTTCAACCGTATTATGGAGTATATCAACCACGGCAAGAAGGAGGGTGCTACCGTCGCTCTTGGTGGTGAGCGTCACGGTACCGAGGGCTACTTTATCCAGCCCACAATCTTCACCGATGTTACCTCCGACATGAAAATCGCCCAGGAGGAGATCTTCGGTCCCGTCATTGTCGCCACCAAGTTCAAGGACGAGGTCGATGCTATCCGCATTGGTAACAGTACCAACTACGGTAAGTTTTGCATTCTGCCGTTCTATATTGATGATTATTCTTAACATTATAAGGTCTCGCTGCTGCCGTCCACACCAAGAACGTCAACACCGCCATCCGTGTGTCCAACGCTCTCAAGGCCGGCACCGTCTGGATCAACTCCTACAACATGATCTCCTACCAGGCTCCCTTCGGTGGCTTTAAAGAGTCTGGACATGGCCGTGAGCTCGGTTCCTATGCCCTGGAGAACTACACCCAGGTCAAGACAGTCCACTACCGCCTGGGCGACGCACTCTTCTAATCTGTGAGGGAAAGAAACATATGTATATATGTATATGTATATATCTATATAAATAGATATAAGTTGGTTAACCAATGATTGATGTTACGTGATTGGAAATGGTCGTATTATAGAAAATACATATTTAAAGGCTTTGGTTCTGCCAAGTTTATATTTCAAAGTACAAAGTTGTAGTTGTGTTCGTATTTACGTCCACAAAACTACTAGTTTTTACACCTTCCATTCAAGCTTTTGCTTGACCTTTGAACTATTCCGTAAGCGAAATACTCAAGAATACAGTCAGAATATGCACAAAATATGGATATCGCGGAATATCTCGGGATTGTCCTGTTCAACGAAGTTCAACTTTGTGTTCACAAAGTTTGTGAACTGCACCGCGGTTCTCGAGGTTCCACTACGAGGCTTATGCTGCAGCCAGGCCCCACTTCAACTTTCGGCCCGGCCCACTTGACCTTCCGATGAAGTGGAACGACGGTCCGACGGACACTCCCCACCAAATAGCCGAGGTGGGTCTTGGTAGCCGAACCCCAGGAAAATAGTTAACGAACTAGTGTACTGGGGAAGAATTACGGTCATTATTGGCAAAATGCTTTAATTGATGGATTCTAGAACAGCAGGCTAAGCCCTTTTTGGAAGGCTGGCCAATACCTTCAACTTAAAAGGACTAGAATAGTTTCAATATATACCTATCTCGTTACTTCCTCTGTCCATAGCGCTCTGCTATATATACCGTCTTTGGTGGTGGTTTTGGTGCCTGTCCTAACGCTACTTCACATAGTACGTTCCGATCGTGCTGCTTCGAGCATCCTACCCCGTCTCACTAATTAATTTAATTAAGGTTAACTAAGGTAACTAAGGTACCTACCGAACTGGTGAGCATCGACCGCATGGAGTAGCGTCGTGCTACGGCCTATCCACCTCGTCCCTTCAGTGGCGCCACTTCCCTCCATCTTAACTCACCGTTTCCTTCTGGATTCCATCATCTCACTTAATCTCTCCTCTTCTTCCTCAAATCTCCACTGATTGGACTATCCACGTCCGAGCGGCTCCTGACGCCCCCCACACACGACCATCCGCATAATACAAGCGACACATTGCGGTTTCATTGTTGCTTTTGGCCTTGTCCAGAACATTCGGCCTTTCTTTCCATCAGTTTCAGCTTCATACGAAGGGCGGCGAGCCCGTCCGAGTTCTACTTCCTCTGCCTAACTGACCCCCCAACACACCTGCCACTCTCAGCTGAATTTAATTTCACTGGTCTACCACTATGTCCGACGATCGCTCAACCTCCCCCATCTCCGTCCCGAACTCCCAATATCACCAGCTGCGAGGGTCTTTGGGCATCACGTTCACCGACCTCTTTGCGAGGCAGAAAAACCCGCCCCCCACGAGCGACAGTCAGGCGACCGCACCCAATGCCCCCAACGCCGAGGTTGCGGTGGGTGAAGATGTAGAGAGTGCATCCCCCGGCGCGACGTCTACTTCACCGTTCACACGCCGCGTCTCCTTCAGCACCTGGGCGCTGAAGGAGGGTCGCGCAGGAAGCATTGGCAATGGTAGATATCCCCCACCACCCAAGCAGCCGGCCAAGGCAACCCGAGCCAGCGAGTCCTCGCGCGGCTCAGCGTCGGTTTGCAGCCCACCTCGCTCCCTTGCTGCTGCAGTAGCAAATACAAATACATTCGCTTAGATCTAACGCATCGCACCTCCCTACAGGCGAAGTCTCCAACTGGACCGAGGCACTCCGTTCGCTTTCCGAGAGCGCCTCATCCCTCGGGGGCCCCATCTCCCCGCAGGATCCGCAGCCGGTGATCAGTCAGCCCGGCCAGCATCAGCAGGCGGCTTCCGTCGCCATTGTGGAGCAGCCCGTTCGGGAAACTCCCAAGCAGTTTAAGCAGAAAAGGCCGGATTTCTTCCAAGAGAAGATCCTGCGCGGTGACTTTATGGAGTAACCCGAGATGACCGACTGGTCTCTACTTGTTGGTGTGTGCGAAAACTTCTACTACGATGACAACATTCGTGATTGTACTCTATACACATTCAAAAGTTTTTCCCGTCTGCTTTGCCCAGTGGATTTCTTGTTGGTCTTTCTTTCGCGGTTGAGTAAATTGAAACCAGTGGATCTGGCGCCGTTTCTTTTGATTCTGTTAGCCCTTATTGCGGCTGTATCTCATGTCATCAGTCCCATCCTGGAGATGCATCATTCTCGTTTCTTGGCCGCTGCATTTGATTCCACGTCATATTGTTTTGCCATGTGAACTTCACCCTGCCGATAATCAGCTGCGTCACGTATGAGTAGTTTATACCAGCACCTTTGAAGATCACCGTTCCCTGCATAGGAAATGGGTAGGTTAGCGGAACCTATCCCTAATCTTCAGAGAGATATATACATAGTAGAAGAAGCAGCTAGCACTAGTCAGCTGCTGCATCGCGCGAAGCACCACACTCATGGAACATGTTCAGTTGGCGGACTAGATTGGAGGGTTTCATTGTACAGTTGGAAAAGTGAACTAAAAAATACAGTCCGGTGGGCTGTCAGGCCGGCACTGTGGTCTGGAACACCAGGTGTGGTGTATGGGATATTCTTATCTGGAAATGAAGAGAATCTCAGTTGATCTCGATATCTGTGTATGCAATGTACATTGATGTGGTTTTCTGGTTGCTATGATGGATACATTTGCGCAATCCAGGATCATCTATTGGGTTCGCGTGCGGCGGCGAGATGTCTAGTCAAACACCCTCGACCGAATGGATAGTATCGGAGGTCCCATGTCGGCACCGGTACCGGCACCAGAACCGAGAATCAGAACCCATTTACAATGCAGCATAAGAAAAAGCAAAATAGGATCGGCACATTTAATGTTGAATGCATGTAGCAGATGCGATGAGTTCTGTCCTACCGTGCGTGAAAGCAGAGAGGGGGGTGGGGCCTATACGCGTTAGCGTCTTGGATCCTCGCATGGCATGCATTCGGAATTCCACCAGTGTACGCACTTGTTGCTGTCTGGGAAGCCCGAGTTCTTTTGCCGCGAGCTTTCGATCGCCGGCGGGATGAAAGGGAGTACCACGCCGGAGATGAGGTAGGACATGGCAACCACGCGAGCTGTGCGACTATCCGGGCGCCGCCGATGGGCCGAGAAGTGCCGGATGGAAGATTGTGCGAGTTGAGAACCGATAATTGTGGCCATCCTAGATGATGTATGGTTGTAGAGTGAGGCAAATTTGAGAAGTTTGACTAGGAGACTGGTGATGGGGACTCGAGGAGTATGGGGTATGGACTTTAGCAGTGATAGGAGACGGGTGTACTTGTAGAGGTTGGTGCAGGCGCAGTTCTGTGGCGTGAATATGGAACAGAATCGTTCAGAGTTAAATGGCAAATAGACTTGGTGTACTCTCTCATCCGGGGTGATCAGACGCCAAGTAGAGAAAAAGGGATCGGCGCCATAGCAGATTGGGCTGTAGGGATGAAAATCAACAGGATTACATATTCCACAGTCACGAGCTGGGTCGTAACTACAGTAGATATAGTCAGCAGCGATTTGCCCCTCCAAACGGCCATCTCTTGGGAGGGGAGAAGACGGCAGTAGATGATCTTTTGTCATAACCGTGATCGTGGAAGTGGATCCCATGGGATTATAGTATGACGCTGGAGGTATGGCATTCGACCTACCCACTGTGATAGCTAGTCGAAGTACTATTCAATATTGTTTAGTTGGGGGGTAGAGGAATCAATGATGTGTCATATTTCCTTCAGACTTCAAACCCTCTTATCGGCAACTTCGGCTCTGTTCGGCATGGGACGAAATCCTCGTCATTGTCTGAAAGTTTGAAATCTATGGAGCGATTGAACGCGGGGCCCCGCGTTTCACATTCCCCGATCTTTTCGGCAAGACAGAATATCTGCATTTGTCCATACAAAGTTTCTGGAACCGCGATCGTTTTCTCAAACTTAGACATAGTTTCAAAATAGTTCAAGTTTTGTGAAGAGTGACAAAATTCCGTAAAAAATAATACCAAAATGGCAGGCAAAGAATTTCAGGAGGTACATGGAGTGGTATCGAGTGGTGCCGAATGGTGAACTAAAATAATACTGTAATGCCCATTCTACAAAGCCCGAGAGAGTTATGATACATCCTACCACCGAGTCAACCAGGATTCCACCCTTGTACAAGCAGTTGATCTGGTTGGAAAGCAGAGCAGCTCTAGCGAGAATGACGAGATCACTGGCTGGATTGTGTTTGACAAGGGGTGGTTGCTCGGGGCCATCAGCGCGGTGATTCCTACCATTTCCCAAATTCGATTTGGTAATTGACAGAGTGATATTAGAGTTTGGTAAATACACGGTCTTGCTAAAAAGTTAACGGAAACAAGTTAGGTCATAAAGTGGGCTAGTATACAGAATTCAAGGGGTTTCTTTCACACCACGATTCAACTTCATGCGCTCGCTTATGCAGATACTAGTGTGCACGGCGCACGGCCCATTGAATAATGCTGGCCCCAATGCACAGGCCGATGGCGCTATTCTATACCTATTTATGACATTAAGGATGACTCTCTTGTAAGTTTCAGCGATAGGATGCTAATCCTCAGGGTCTCCATACTACCGCCGCCAGCCACAGAGCATGATGCATACATTTTGTGTCTTGGCAATAAAAGCCACATGGTAGATCCTAGACCATATGCTTAGCCGTTTAATACGCCTGATACTGTTGTTGCCCGGTAGTGCTAACCACTTACACTACAGTTATCCGCGTTTTTTTCACCACTTCATTTATTCTTAACAGCTGTAAAAGTCCACGTATCTCTCCTCCACACACACACACACACACACACACACACACACACACACACACAATATCACAATAAAATGCAGGTCGCCTAGGTCTTAGGGGACCTTAAGAGATTTCATAATTGAGCGAAACGAAAACAAGGCAGCAACTGTTTTACGGACGGGCTTTGAGGTTATCCTTCAGCCTCTGCTGGACAGCGGCCATGTACTGCTTGGTGGTGACCCAGGCCTCGCGGTCTTTGCGGCCGCAAGCCAGAGCCAGGTCCTTGGTCATGATGCCCTCATCGTTGACGACGTCAACGCAGGCACGCTCGAGCTCCTCCGCGAAGGCGACCACGTCGGGAGTCCTGTCGAGTTTGCCGCGCTGCACCAAACCGCGGGTCCAGGCGAAGATCGAGGCAATGGGGTTCGTTGAGGTCTCGCGGCCTGCCTGGTGCTCGCGGTAGTGCCGGGTCACGGTGCCGTGGGCGGCCTCGGACTCGAATGCCTCGCCCGTAGGGTTGGTCAGGGTCGAGGTCATCAGGCCGAGGGAGCCGAAGCCCTGGGCGACAATGTCGGACTGGACATCACCATCGTAGTTCTTTAGGGCCATGACGAAGCCACCTTCGCTCTTTATCATCTGGGCTACCATGTCGTCGATCAGACGGTGCTCATACCAGATTTTCTTGGACTCAAAGTCCTTCTGGTAATCTTTCTCGTAGATCTTCTGGAATATTTCCTTGAAACAACCATCATACTTCTTTAGGATGGTGTTCTTGGTGCTCATATACAGAGGCAGACCCTTGATGAGGGCCATCTGGAAGCTGGCATGGGCAAATCCTGAGATAGACTCGTCGGTGTTGTACTGACATTGAGTGACACCGCCTCCCTGGAAATCGTACACCTGGACGTTCTCGGGCTGGCCGCCGAACGGCGTGTAAACCAGCTCAAGCTTACCAGGACCGGGAATCACTCGGTCCTGGGCCCGATATTGGTCGCCAAAGCCGTGACGACCGATGACAATGGGCTTTGTCCAGCCAGGGATCAGGCGGGGAACACGGGGGATGATGATGGGCTCGCGGAAGATGGTACCGCCGAGGATGTTACGGATGGTGCCGTTGGGCGAGGGCCACATCTGCTTCAGCTTAAACTCCTCCACGCGGGCCTCATCAGGCGTGATGGTAGCGCATTTAACACCAACGCCGTACTTTTTGATGGCCTCGGCGGCCTCGATGGTGACCTTGTCATCGGTCTGATCGCGGTACTCTAACCCCAGGTCGTAGTACTTGAGATCAATGTCAAGGTATGGCAGAATCAACCTTTCCCGGATTTCCTGCCAGATAATTCGGGTCATCTCATCACCGTCCAGTTCCACTACCGGGTTCTTGACCTTGATTTTGACGTCGGACACCATGATGCGGGTTTGGGTGCGGGTCACTGAGGAAGCTCCTGTCCAACGGGAAGAAAAAGCAACACAGGAGAGAGAGAGAATGAGGAGATAGCTCCCTAAGCAGTGAAAGGTGGAGAAGAAGAGGAAAAGAAAAACAATAGGAAGCGAGCAGAATAGTAGTATATAGGGGCAGCCGGGGGACAGAATCCAGTCAGCGGGCGGCCATGGTGGAACTGGACCGAAGGGCGTTCATTACTGCTAAGGGGAAAATATGGTTGGGGGGTTTGTTAATTGAGCAAATCTAGGCCTGGAAGAAAATCAGCGACAGAAGCTTTTCGGTTTGGTTTTCGCCTGCCATCGACTACCCGAGGTGTCTCCGGTCAAAGGAATGGCGAGTACTTTGAAATCAATTCGGGTGTAATACAGGAGGGACCAGTAAAGATGGCTAAACCCTCAGGATGTGGTTCTAAACCAGAATCTTTTTGGGCCGATCTTGCGTGGTGCACCGTACCCTCCCCACTGGAGATACACTGGTGGACTTATTGGGTGTAGTTGGTTCCTTGAGCTATGCCCTCGTATCTTTTTTTTAGTTCGGTTAGGGCGCCGAGCTGTACCGAAGTTTTAGAATATGCCGATTACCTCAACATCATTCACCAGTGAGATTTCAAGGTAGCCTATCGCCATTATATCCGGGCTAAAACCCGATACTACGGGCTGATACGTTGACAATAGTCTGAAGGCATAAAAATTCTGGTTCCTTTATGCAGGTAAATGGACTGGATGGACAAGTAAGGGAATGGATCGTTAATTATACCGTGAAGCCGCTATGACGGCCGAACCAAACCGTAAATACCCAAGGAACCATATATATCCGAGGAACTTAAACCACGCTATATGACTTTTTCAGGTACCCATTGGTTTACCCATGCCCTTCAATGGCCCACAAGCTTATAGATTACAGAATTATAGCTGTAATGCATCAAATAGTATTCATAATCAAATCTAATTTTGCGGACCCTCCCCGGTGGCGATTTGGAGCCTGTAGCGATTTGGTTGCTGTGGTGTCTTAGAAACCAGTGAGCTACCATCAGGGTTCTCAAACAGGACATAACAAGCAATACATATTATGATTATTGACGGGAATCGTGGGTTGTTGGCTGATTCAACGACAGCTCTGGTTCTGTGTGCTTCTATGAGTTGCAGAGGCCACCACTTGATGGACGGAGCCCTGGTTTCTCTTAGTCTCCGAGAGTAAACTATCACCACAAATTGCAGGTCCGGTCAAGCCCAGCCTAGTCCTTACTGTTGTAAGCCGTAATGGAAGCCGAAGGGAAATTAAGAAGCCTTGCATTTTGACGAATGTGACTGACGAGTAGGTGTCACAGATGTATACATTATATTTTATTTGGACTAAAGTTCCCTGGAAAATTCTCCCCTCTCTCATGCATTGTTGCAAGATCGGACCTTACCTCTTTCCAGGTCCTTAAGACAAGGCGCAATAAATATATCTCCTTGGATGATGCCCCAGAAAGTGTGGTAACTAACCAGCATCCACAGAAGCACAACCGTGACAGATAATATCTGTAGATTTTTAGTATTAAGCATTGCTACCATGAAAGAGATAATTTCATACTGTCCCAAGCACTGAAAAGAAGCGCGAAGGCAGCTCCTGGCCCATGGTGCAGGTGCATGTGGTAAAAACTCCCAACGGAAAGGTCCAAGCCCACCATCCCAAGTTGAAAGGGAATTTTCTCGACTTTATCACCGTCGCAACTGCAAAGGAGAGCCAAACGACCCCAAAAGCCCATAGTAAAATTCCGATCAAAAATCCGACACTGTAGAATATTTCACCGGTTGAATCACCCAGGGTGTTCGTCTTGGGAAAAATTGTCTGGGCACTTTTTCCGAGTTTTTGGATGCTATGAACTGTCAGAAGATGAGCCGGATAGAACTTATACTGACACCAGAGTTACCCAAAGCCACCCTGTCCAAGTGGACCCAGGGGGAGAAACACGCTTACAAGCATTCCTTTTGGCGGAAGCTTGTAGAAGATCAGGCGTTGCAAATATATACAGATGACCATCATCGCGAGAGGCACCCCGATTCCCCATAGAATATAGCTTGCCAGGATGGTAGCAAGGGCAAGTTGTGCGTTCGGCAATACATCTGCGACAATGGCCCCTGACGCCGCCGCGACAACACAAGATACAATTGGCAGAAGCCAAGCAGCAGTAACAGAGGAGAGGTCGAGCCCATTATTTCTCGTTGATCTGCGAATTGGTATTAACAAAGCAGCAAACCCCAAAATGGAGAGACCACATACAGTAGAAACGGTATTCCAACGGCAACCAGAAGCGATACCACTGCATCAAAAATCCACACTGCCCAAATAAAATAGGCTGCACCATCCCCCCAAGGCGATACACAGACAAAGCAGAACATATTGATTATTGTGGCAAGCCCCATTGGGAATGTACCTAGGAATAGTGATTGAACTGGATGAGTGACCATAACTCCAAAGATTTCCGGATACAAGACGTAGCGTAGAATAGTAAGAACCAGAAAGACTGAGAAATACACCACGTTCAAGATGAAAATGATGACGGAGAGGTAGTAAAGCCATTGCCCATTGTAAGGGAGGGTGTTGAGGAGAATGGACACTATTCCTGTTCCCATATTCACAGAGAACCAGCTGGTGATGCAGTCAGTATCTGATCCTAAAAATCATCGACTCGGACTCACGCTGGAGTAAAGTTCCGGACAACGTTTCGCCAACCGACTTCATGTTTCGACCTCTCGACAGTTTCTGGGCTTTCTGCTGTTGGCATCTCTTTCTGCTCGGCAACATGTGGGGCTTCTTGGACTATAGAGTCGACCTGGTGGCATCTAGGAGGATGGTACATATTGAGTTTTCAACATCAATCAATGGCAGGAAGCGATGAAGGTGAAGGCGAAGTGGGAGGTAACGGGATAAAGACCCAGAAGAACCGAACCAAAACTCACGTCCATTTAAGTCGTGGACTATTCGACAATATCGGCCGAAAAAGAATCCATGACAAAGAGAATGGTCCTTATTTCTCGTCGGTAATTGCGAACGCAGAGTACGGTAAAAGTGGAATGCCGATACGCCTGGTCGCCGAAACCTACCTGATACTCCTTGAGCGCATGCCGAACCCAATGATATTGCTCGACTAGGACTAATACTGGCAACGAGAGCTGCCGCACGCGGTAAGCCCTGAAAACATTCGAGCTGAAAATGGTCGTGCAAGTATTACCAGCAAATACCTCTAACTAAGGCTACAAACCAGTGCATTATGCTGGGCCAGTTTGAAGGCTTCAGAATGTTACTCCTTCCTACAGTAGCTGACCGCTGAGGTCCACCCCCCTCTCTGCCCCCTGCGGGAGCGGCAATGGCCGCCGATTGTCAGTAATCAGTGGAGAATTGATATTGTCAGGCATGGTCAGAAAAATTTATCATTGTAACTTAGCTAAGAGCCTTAGTCATGGTCGGTCGCATACAAATTAATCTAGTATCGGGTCTGCACATAGTAACAAATCTCCCTCTCTTTTTCAGCCTCTGCAGCACGCATTCAAGGTCGTACAGACGCGCCCCTTCATCTTGACTAATCAGAAGCAACCTGTGCAGCAACAAATAGAACCCCGTGTCCATAGAGGCGTGAAGAGTTAACCGAGCAGAAGAAGAACGCTGCCAGGTTCGATGGCAGAGAAAACATTGCTCCGTCAATGTCGCCATTCCCCACTTGGGCGCATTTTTAGCCACAGCCGAGAATCGGTCTACCACCGTCCGGTGCGCAGCTACGCTTTGAATGTTGACAGCCATGGATTGATAGGTTCAGGGGAAAGATTAGAAGGCTAGGTTTCATCATCAGATGGGAACACAAAGCTATATACATACAGTTGTTCAAGTTGATTTACAATCAAATTTGTTCCTGCATACAGAATTGTGGAATTTATTCTGACTTCACAGCTTTGCTTCCAGCTAAACAAGAGTAGTATCACAGCATTTAGACATAGACATTCGTGCTAAACTTGACATAAATGTAAGTTTGATTGGATCCTTGAATTACTCTTCATTTGTTGGACGCTGTCATTAGGATCTAGCCCGATGTATTCTTAAGAAAACCAAGTTGCTGATCCATCACCCCCTGCACCATGGCCTCGAATGAGCGCCATTTCATTCCAAGCTCTGTCTCTGCCTTGGACGTATTGACTGGGTCCAACACACCTTGGGCATCCTCGGTGATGACTGCTCCAGCATCTGGGTAATGTTTTTTCACAAACCGTGTAATCTCTGGCACTGAAGTACTTTTTCCAACCAGTAGATACTTCGAGCCATCCACGATCTTCGGATCCAGCGCTCTGATATGCGCTTCGGCCACATCCTGAACATGCACTGCCGTCAAATACCCGGTCGGGGTGCCTGCCATGATAAATCCCCAGAGAGCTGAGTTGGACCCTCCCATGATTCCTGCGGCATTTTTCTGCATAAGGTTGGGGCCATACACAAATCCCGGGTGCATCGAGACTAAGGCGTACTGCGGTTTGGCTGTTTTCCAGAATTCCCAGGTTGCATTGTTTGCAAGCAGCTTAGAAGCCATATACAGTATCATGGGTGTTGCAGCCGGGTTCGCGGGGTCCTCAAAATTTCCATCTTCATTGACAGAAAGGTCCCAGTCATTGTCCTCTGAAAAATGTGTCAATAACATGCCGATGTTGAATCAAACGAAGAAAAAATTGTCTTACCTTTGATGACTCCACCCTCTGGAAGACCAGCCAAAGGAACCAAAGAAGCCATAGATGAGGTAACCACGACCTTCTTGATGCTTGGTACCTTGGCTGCCGCTTTCAGCAAGGCAGTGGTCCCTTTCACCGCTGGAGTGAAGTACGTTTCCTTGTCGGTGCCATGAGGAAGAGGTGATGCAAGGTGGAGCACAAACTCCACACCGTCCAACTTGCCACTGAATGCCATTTCATCGGTGAGGTCTGGAATGATGACATATTCGATTTGCTTGCTATACTGTAATAACAACGTCTGCAGTTGGTCCGAGGGCTTGCGAAGACAAACTCGTAGTTGATATCCGGCCTTTAGAGCTTCCACGGCAGTGTTACTGCCAATAAAGCCAGAGGCCCCAGTTATGAAGATTAATCCCTTGGACATTTTGTTTCAGTTCCTTAGTTGTTGAACACAGAAAATAGAGTCTGGTGTGCTCTCTTTTATACTTAGGTATTCCATTTTCGAATTTGTCATCTACCGTGTAGTTTCAGAGTAAACTCCGACGTCCGACAAGTGACTCCGATACTGAACTTTAAAGAGCTCACCGAATTGATATCAGAATTAGGCAATATCCGAGGGTGATGAATGAGCAGGGCACCAAATGACTATACAGCCTAGTTCTCTATACGGATTCGTACATGTTGTTTACAGTGCCTTCCAGCTATGTTTATGTGCCTTAAACATAATATCAAATTTCCCTTGATGAGTAGTTCATAAATTGGCAGATTATTTCGATCTACAGAAGGGACTGATAGTCAGGGGATTTTCCGGCCTTTTTTCATTCGGCCCTGGGATAGTCGGGCTTGCTGTGTCGGCGGGCATCGGCTGTCGGCATAGGACTGAGTAGAGTGCTGACATAACGGCGAATCACTCTAGATCTTTCACTATACAATTTCTCTCGGTAATTATCGGTTGTCGGAATATGTACAGGCTAATATGTTCGGATGTCATTAGCTTTGCCCCTGTACCGAGCCCCTTCGCGTCTGATCATATGGTGCTGATCCTCTGGTGTTCTAGTCGCCGACAACACTCAAAGGCGTGCTGTTACATCATTAAACTTTACAATCGCGGAGATAGTGTGGGTACAACACATACCCTCTGCTAAACTCATGGAAAGTGCTTCCTTCGTTATACTTCCCCCGCATTTCTAACCCGTTGTAGAAGATGCTCCACCCTATCGAAGGGTACCTGGTCTCTGGTGGCACTCAGCTTCACAATCATTTTCATTTACCCGTTTGCCAAGTTTTACTTTCGGGGGACGGGTGGAGAGGAGAATATGCGACATATCAGTATTCATCCATGCGGGGTTGCGATCAAACGTGGCCAGGAGACTGTACCCGATGTCAGATATCAGAATAGAAATGCCGGTAGTTCTGATGAAATAGGGTATAAAAGGAACGTCTTTCCCTTCTGTTTCGATCATCACGACCGAGTTTCAAGATTCTAAATCCTCTCGATAAGAGTGCAGTTCTCTCTACCACTATGGCTCCATCTTTCACCACCGAGACCACAGTCCCTGCTGCTGCAGGCCCCGGGCGAGCACCTTTGAAACTAAGTGGTGCTCTGAATGCTTTTGAGTCATTTGATGTCACACCAGTCATTGGACGCGAGTTTCCCAACGCAAGCCTGAAGGACTTCCTGTGTGCTCCGAACTCTGATGAAATACTTCGAGACCTTGCCATTACCAGTCAGTCAGACCTCATTTCTCATAATACTTCCAGGCTAAAAAACCTATTCTAGTTTCCCAGCGAGGAGTCGTCTTCTTCCGGAAGCAGGATGGGCTGACCGACAGCCTGCAAAAAGAATTGGCTCAGCGACTTGGAGAGCTCTCGGGAAAGCCGAAGACTTCCGGATTGCATATTCACCCAGTTGCCAACTCACGCCGAGAGTTAGGTGTCAAAGACGACGAAATTAGCGTGATAAACTCACAGGAAGGGAAAAAGCTGTACAAATCCCGTGTCATCCGCCACCAGACCGCTAGAAAGGAGTGGCACAGTGATATTACTTTCGAACCTATTCCGAGCGACTATACAATTTTACGTTTGACCGTTCTCCCAAGGACTGGCGGAGGTAAACATTAAACCTCCTTCTCTTATAATCTTCCAGAGCTTATACATAAGTCTAGATACTCTATGGGCTTCGGGATATGAGTTATATGACCGTCTCTCGGCACCATACCAGAAATTCCTGGAAGGGTTGGACGCAACATTTTCACAGCCTCAATTCACCCAGTTTGCGAAGGACAGCGGCTTTGAAGTTTTCAAAGGCCCTCGCGGTGCCCCTGAGAATGTTGGGGAAGAACTGTGTGCGAAGCACCCAGTAATCCGCACTAACCCCGTTACAGGATGGAAGAGTGTTTTCGCCATTGGTACTCATGTGGAGAAGATCAACGGGCTAAGCGACGAAGAGAGCAAACATCTCACTGACTGGTTCGTAAACTTAATCATGGAGAATCACGACCTACAAGTGCGCTTCCGTTGGCAAAACCCGAATGATCTCGGTATGTTGTAAAGAATTTATATTTGCAAGCTCCATATATCTAACCCTCTAATAGCGATCTGGGACAATCGGTCAGTATATCACGCAGCGACCTGGGACTACGAAGAGATTGGTCCAAGGGCTGGTCACCGCGCTGTCGGTCTTGGAGAGGTGCCGTATTATGACCCAAAGAGCACTGGAAGACGGGAAGCATTGGCGAAAGAAGTATTGGAGAAGGGACAATAAAGCAATTACAATTACCACTATCAGCTCCCTCGCCAAAGATTGTCTGTTGATTTGCTAGTTCGGTAAATGGAAAGACTATGCCGATAGTTATTTTGTTTCATATCTTACTATATTTTAGTACGACTTTCACTCATTAAATTCAAATACTATTGTGCTTAGCTTATATACTGTAATTCAAAGTAGTGTATACAGACTCATAGTCCCAGATGAGTTATGATTTCAATAGGTATTTCGTTGCATTATTTATACCTGAGGAAATCATTATAGTCACCTAGGGCTGAATGCCCCTGACGGTAACTAAGTGAGTGTGGTACACTCACTCAGTTACCGTAGTCAAATAAATATCCAATAGTAGACCACACATCATAATTCCCAAATATCTAATTGATAGAACTAACAGCCGAAGTGATCAGAACTAGGATATAGTATGACAACACCCGACCTAAATCATGGATCTTTTACGATTTACACGTAGATTAGTGTGGCCGACTGCGTCATGCGATTGATATAGCATATAAAGGTGAACAACTGATCATATTAGAAAAACTGTAAACGATGTCCCGGATTTGATTTGTAATTTTATGCATGAAGGAGATGCAGATTGCGAGTTATCTTATTATTATCAAAGGAGAATGCAGATGCCAGTGGGAATAGTTAACATTGCCATAGACTCCAAATGTTCAGATCTCAACTTAGTTTCCTGACAGAAGCTTATGATTCAAAGACTCGTTCATCCTCAAGCCAACCCAGTTGTTCTCACTGGCTGTTAAGAAACTTTCCTTATCGCCTCCTGCATTTTTCGGATGGCACTACAAATTCATCCGCACTACATTTAACCCCCCCCCCCCAACATGAAATTCTATTCCAAGGTGCGTAAGCAGCAATCCAGCATTTATTATCACTCCGTTGGGCCGCTTCGAATGGCTGGCTGTTATTAAAGCGACTACTAACAATATTCCCCCACCACTAAAGGCTGAAGCAACGCGGGTCTGATCGTATTGTGAAGGTGTGGTAGCGAGATACCCCTCGCCCGCCTTCATCTACTTCCGGGCAGTCTCTCTACCCCGTCATTTATCACGTCTGCATCCGTCAAACAGCATAAACCTTGCCACCATTATTATGTTGGCTTATAGCTCACTACCGGTACCGACAATATGCAATTGATGAATCGCCCGGGGAAATTTCTTTGTTCTGGCGCACTCGCCTGTGAGAGATTGCACCATCGGTGCTGAAAAGGATGAATGACTGGCAGATTTGTAGGCTGGATCGTTAGGTGCCACTGCAAAACCAACCTTTTTTTCAAAAATCTCCTTTCGACACGATGGAAGCCACTTTTAAGTTTGGCCAAGTGTCATTCCAAAAATACTTGTTCTTGTAAATATATCTACCTATATGTACCCGAATGGAATGCTACCACTTTATGAGGGTGCTCAAGGATCATGTGTGTATTGGTCAAGCCGATTTCAAGAATAACTGTACTTCAACCTCGCCAGGCTGATCGTCACGGGGTTGATGTTGCTAGATGGTGATGCCGAAGGCTACGTTGAAACTGCACGGCATGTTTCCTATAAAAAGTCATCGGAAGCTATTATATGATTCTAATCGTGAGAGACAGGTGAAAAGGGCATTAAACACCAAGCCCCCTTAGTTCTGAGAGAATATATTCCTGCCATAGAGAGCTGCCCATGCGACATGACGGATAGTCGAAGAATTGCCGATGAAATCATACTCTCGTAAAAAACAAACGGTGAAGGAAATCGATTAGAGCCGGGAATATCAACCGATGGCATCCGGAACGAGAGTTAGGAATAACAGCCGACGACAGCCGAACAGTACCGACCCCGACCGGCCCCAAGAGCCTGGTTCGCAGTGCTATTTCTCTTATTGATATAGACTGGAGTGGAAACTATTGGTCCTTCCCTTTCTTGGCTGGGACCGAGCTGGATTGGAGATTCGCAGACTCTCTCGGCTGCAACTGGAGAGTCAAGACAATGGACTGAAGGCATACCCTGAGCACGAATCCATTTTCCCCCTCTCCCCGCGTGATGGAGGACACACGGACATGGTACTATACACTATGCATAGCGAGTCGATCTTTACCACTCGTCTCGTTAAAACCGAGGCATATGAGTTCCTTTTAAATCACGTTGCGCCCCGCCTCTTTATGTTTATCTACACTTATCTCCATCACATATCACCATGAACGGCGACGCAACTGCGCAGTCGGAGTTGCATTTTGACGTGATTATCGTGGGTGCAGGCATCTCCGGCATCAACTCCGCCTATCACATCCAAGACCAGCTGCCTGGCTTTAGCTATGCGATCCTCGAAGCTCGCGAGGACCTGGGAGGCACCTGGGACTTGTTCCGCTACCCCGGCATTCGCTCAGACTCGGATCTATTTACCTTTGGCTTCGCCTTCAATCCCTGGAACTACAACAACCCTATCGCGGACGGCCCCGCAATCAAGCAATACATACGCGAAACTGCCCAGAAGTATAGTATCGACAAGCACATCCTGTTCCGCCACCGTGTATCATCTGCCAACTGGTCCAAGGCCGATAATGCCTGGTCACTTGCCGTCGATGCGGACGGTGCGCCCAAAACCGTGACCGCGCGCTTCATGATCTTCGGAACCGGCTACTACGACTACAACGAGGCCCTGCAGGCCAAGATCCCCGGTCTGGACAACTTCCAGGGCCAGATCATCCATCCGCAATTCTGGCCCGAGGACCTCGACTACAAGGACAAGAAGGTCGTAATCATCGGTAGTGGTGCCACTGCAATTACACTCCTGCCTAATCTAGCCAACGAGGCGGCGAATGTGACAATGCTGCAGCGTAGTCCGACCTACATTCAGTCGATTCCCAACCGAACAAACAACCGCAGGCTATCCTGCCTACTGCCAACAGGCCTCTACCACAGAATACAACGCGCCATCTGGATCCAAAGACAGCGTATCTTCTTCCTCTTCTGCCAGTGCTTTCCCGCTATCTCGGCCTGGTACCTAAAGCTGGGCGTGAAATGGCACCTTCCTAGCCACATAGCCTACAACCCGCATTTCAAGCCAAACTATGATCCCTGGGACCAGCGACTATGCGTCTGCCCGGACGGCGACTTCTTCGCAAGCCTACGCAGTGGCAAGGCCAACGTCTGCACCGACACCATCAAAACCGTCACTAAACAAGGCATCACCCTGAACGCGGGCGAGAAGCTTGACGCGGACATCATCATCACAGCGACCGGACTCAAGCTGCAGATCGCTGGTGGCATTGCTCTAACCGTGGACGGGGAGAAGTTCGACATCAGCTCCAAGTACATGTGGAACGGAGTCATGCTGCAGGACCTTCCCAACGCCGCGTTCGTGATCGGATACACCAACGCCTCGTGGACTCTGGGTGCTGAAGCCACCGCGCAATGCATCACCCGCATTATCAAGATGCTCGAGTCGCGCAAGCTCGTCGCTGCCATCCCGCACGTGAAGGACCAGGATGCCCCGCTCCTCCAGGAGCGCCCGATGGTGCAACTCAAATCGACATACATTATAGACGGTCCCCGTGTTTTCCCTCGCGCGGCGGATCGAAGTCCTTGGCTGCCGCGCGATCACTATGGTAAGGATATTCGCTTTGCGACGAAGGGGAACCTTGATGATGGGCTTGAGTTTGTGCAGGGCCCCAGTCTGCGTTTGCAAAAGAAGCTGACTTGAGTTATGCGTATTTCATTTGATGGAATGATACCTGCTAGACCTTCTGGCGACTTTTAAGGTTTACATGTGCCTGAAAACTTAGCGCTTTCTTTTAGTAGTATATAGCTATACTTTGAAGATAGTATGAAGAGATGTGATCATTTAAATATAGGAAACTGTTCCTTGTATTCACAATGTCATTATTCAGAAGTGATCCCACTGCATCCCAGCTCGACAAGCTTGGTTAAATAATGTAGAGTCCCTAGAGTGGAAACTCATCTGGATAAAGCCATAACTTGTAATACTACAAAGTCATCTACCGAAGAAATCAGATGGACACGCCAATTCCATTTTCATCTTCGAAAAATCGTCAGCGTGCGACCCCAGCACGACTCACGGACAAATGTTTAGATGACTACCAGATCAGTACCGTATGGATATCTGGTTCGGCAGATCCAAAAAATTATTCTCCTCGGTTCTAAAGGTCAAAGAAAACCTTGAGACTCAGGAGCGAACTCCGCGTTGAAAATTATCTTTCGAGGAGGACTGATACGCTGTGCTACATTTGGTCGACAATTACGGAATACCGGATCTTAGACTCGGTCATTATTGATCCCAGGTTCAATGGTCCTGGAGGCCCAAGGGCCCGAGAGAAGGGCAGAAATCCATACCTCGGTTGGGGCGTAGGAGTTGGTTGCTTCTTGGTAGCTACACCGGCAAGACGGCTCCACAGGAACGAGGATCGCCTCGGTTGCTGGTTTCTCACTCCTGCCGCCGCGAGTCGCGTTACCACCAGCATGATGATTCACAGTCGGAAGGATTTTGCCCTTGGCGGCGGCGCCACTCGGCTGATTCGGCTTCGAACATTGCGGCATGGGATAGCCGCAGGATATGCTTGTAGGGCGCGGGGTTGGCTGGCCACCTTCCATTGGCAAGAAGTACCGGTTGGTTTGAGTTTCATGATAATTACAAATCGACATGCCATCCTACTTGGACCACTCCTGGAAAGACATTACAAATAGACAGGACAAGCAAAAGAGAAAATACAAATATATAAACATTTACGTATTATCGCTTCCCCACGAACCACACTTCTCTCGATATTCCCTAGACACAATGGCACCATTCGGCAAGATCTGGTCCTACAGTCCTAGTCCCCGGGTCATGAGAGTGCGTGCTGCATACTCGCTCGTTTCTAATGGCTGCTAATATCACGCCTCCAACAGATCCAGGCAGCAGCCAACCTCAATGGTCTGGAGCTGGCCATCCCGGACTTCGTCATGCGCGAGACCAACCGCAGCCCCGACTTCCTGTCCAAGTTCCCGTTCGGTAAGGTGCCCACTTTCGAGGGCGCCGACGGCACCAACCTGTTCGAGACGGACGCCATTGCCGAGTATGTTGCTCTGAGTGGCCCGGCCGCCGAGCAGCTGATGGGCAGCACGCTTGTCGAGCGCGCCACGATCCGGCAGTGGATTTGCTTTTCCCAGGGCGAGGTCATGGAGAACGTGGTGCAGCTAGCTTTGTGGCGTCGGGGAGCCAAGCCCTACGACGAAGATACTGAGAACAACGCCCTGGAGCGCCTGGAGCGCTCCCTCGTCTTCCTCGATTCTCACCTGAAGAAGCGCACCTGGGTGTGCAGTGAGGACAAGATCAGCATGGCCGATATCACACTCGCCTCAGCGCTGTGCTGGGGCTTCTCAATGGGCATTGACGCTGAGATGCGCGCCAAGTGTCCGGTCACCGTCGCCTGGTACGAACGCGTCATTGCCGTCGATGGAGTCAAGCAGGCCTTTGGCAAGAAGAACTTCATCGACAAACGTCAGGTTCCTCAGAATTAGGTAGATCGATAGAGTACAGATCATGCGCGTGAATGACACGAGAAATGCTGCCGCATTCAGAAAAGCGCTTTCTATTACCAGACTACCTAGTCTAACAGCACCGACATGCCGTAGTGTAGTTGGTATAAATATATTCGCTCGTGTGATCATATACCCATAGCCGAGTCATCAAGCTCTCTTCGATCCGCGATTTTCCCGTGACCTGTGCGATGTTCCGCCTAGTCTAGTCCGCAATCGCCATGTTGGTGACTATCGGGCTGACACCACTAGCACTTGGGACGACGTATACATCCACCACCATCATAGTTTATCCAGGAACGGTTAGTTATGAGCCCGGACCCATTTTAACCTTTTTCCGATATTTCTGGGGAAAGATATTCTCAATCACCACTTTCATACTTTGTTTATTGTTTCATCTGAAACACCACTTTGTCCTTTGTCCTTGCCGAATCGTTCCGGCATGTTCCGACCTGTCCCGAGCCGAGCCGTTCCGAAACCCCCTTTTAAACCTTATTTCAACAACCTCTCCCTGAACCATTCTAAAACGAACCTTATTATAAGTTAACAACCTCTCTTTGATATTACTTATAATAACGTCACTTCCGAAAATCGAGATGACTAAGCTACAGAGCATTATCCCACTTGGGCTATCAGGGCATATGCGTTATTAACCAAAGAGGACTTGGGGTTTGATGGTGTTGACCAATTTGGTGATGTTATACCAGAGTCAGCCCCTGTAACTCCAACCAAAAACAAGAAGGCTTTAGCTATTATTACGCTACCCTGTGAGGACAACCTACTATTACATATTAGGGACGAAACAAACGCTATATTGGGGTGGCAAACTCTAAGAGACCTTTATAATCCTAGAGGTTTAACTACTGAATACCTTCTTTTAAAGGGATTATTGACTCTCTTATTGGCTGATTTTGATACCATGGAAACCTACCTTAATACGGTTAAATTTATTATTAATGGCCTTCAATCAAAGGACATTGTATTGTCTAATCAGGTAATAACTGCATAGATACTTAACAGTCTTGATGAAAATTATGATAGTGTTGTTCAAAATGTCATTCAAGCCTTACGGTATAACCCTAAGGCTTATACCGTTGATTTCTTGATAAAATGCCTTATTGACGAATTACGTGGCAAAACCGAACATGTCATTTACAGTGTGACAAATGCAAAAATACTATCACTCAAACATATCCATTGCGTTCCGGCAAATATATCGATTAGCGGGGAGAGGACGAGACAGAACCAATGGAGCGTATACGATATGTACCAGTTGTCGTGTAGATAATTGAGATTGACATCATCAAATCAACGGAAATAAGGCAAGCTGATATGGATTGTTGATTTACACCGGTCACAGGTTTGATCTCGGATCCTAACTTTGTTATCATCTGAACGTAACGCCAATCGGCGTTCATATTACGACCAGGTATTAAAGTTGACCCTATGACTATGTTCTTTACGGGTTCACGTGTTCTTACCAATGGCCAACACTCATGCCCAGGAGATTAGGTCAAGGAGTAAATAACAACACTAGTCGGAATTGTACGCAGATACTAAGAGTTCAACAATTTTGATAGGCCAGGAGTCGATGATCTCTGCAGCGATCCGGTTCCGCTGGAAATCGAGGAGAGCATGTTAGGCCTTCCAATCCTAAACAATACTATCCACATCCATTGGAACCCTTTTGAGTGGCTCAGAAAATTGTGAATATCACCTCCGATTAGACGTACTGGGGATCACGCCGAGACTCATACTTCTACTGCCTGTGGAGTGAGGGGCATGAGGTAATCACCCGTCTATCTGACCTAGGTCCGCCGTGTTACTGACCCCGATTGTAAGTTTTTTAGTTGATGGTTGAGTGAAAAGAAATCAGACAAGGGAACTGCAGAGGGTTTGGAACAAACCTGCCATTCTTTTTATGGGATAAGACAGTTCAACCAGCAATGACGAGGCCAAGTGCTGCCTGTGAGGCGAAATGACTGCATCCGTCGATAGACGCCTGCTTCACACAACGGTTCTTCTCGCTTCTCCTGACTTCGCTAGCAAAAACTCCCTCTCGTCTCTCTAGGAACACTTATCAAATCATTGAATGTATTATTGTATTGACTTTATTTCATTTGTCTTATTGACCAAGATATCACTTGTGTAAAACATTAATTTCGTGGCAGGCTAGCACATTAAAAATGCATGCCAATCGCTTAATGCTTATCGGAGTTGGTCATTCCATCAATCCTAGCCCGAGCGCTTCGAAGGAGCTCTTCCCTTTGCTCGTCTGTCTGGTCACGGCGAGGCACATCAGACCCCTGCTGCACCGCAGCCCGTTTGCCAATCTCATCGACCCACTTCTTGAGAGCCGGGAACTCAGAGATATCGAACTCCAGCATTCCAGGACCACGGGAGACCCACGTGTAGTTGGCGATGTCAGCGATTGTGTACTTCGAGCCTGCTAGGTAGGGGCTTTCCTTTAGACGGGATTCCAGGACCGAGTAAAGGCGCTTGGTCTCATCGATATACCGCTTGATGCTGTAGTCGGAGCGGACGCCGGCAACAAGTCGGAAGTGGTTTGCTTGGCCTACAAAAATGACAATCAGAAAAGCCCGAGAAATCCATCTTTCTTTCCAGCATACCCTGCATTGGGCCAATTCCACCTATCTGGAACATCAGCCAGGATACCTGCTCAAAGTACTCGGGAGTGCCAGGCGCATAGCTGATCTTGCGGTCGGTGTCGTATTTGTCGGCGAGGTAAAGCATAATGGAACCACTCTCAAAAACGCGTTGTGAGCCGTCGGTGAGGGCAGGGATGCGGCCGTTTGGGTTAATCTTCAAAAACCACCTATGTTCGATCGTTGTTAGCAGGACGGCTTCTGTGATAAGCGAGGACAATCGTACTCCTCCTTCTGAATGCTGCTTCCAATATCGATTGGCTCAGTCTTATAGGAGAGTCCAAGCTCCTCCAAGGTAATAGAGGCCTTGATGCCGTTTGCAGTTGCCCAGGTATAGAGGGTGATATCAGACGACATGGTGGGGGAGACGCGGATTGTGAATGAGAGAGTAGAGTCGCGAAGCAGGTTTGAACGAGCTGGCGCTGAGGGTATGGGGGAGCAACGCAGGGGAGTGTAGGAGGGAACTCTTATGCCCCGCGACTTAACGTCAAGCTGTATACACCCCGCGGTTTCTAGAGATAAATTTGTCAGCTATACTTCCTCACTTACCAATTATGTCATTTCCCGAGGCCAAGGCCGAGCTTGAGCCTCCACTAGCATACGAAGTTTAGGTTTGTTTCGCGATCGGTATATTCTCCGACGTTACTCCATGCTGTCGATGCTAACCTGTCAGGTAACTTATTTCTCAGGACAGCGATTACTAATACCTCGTTTTCAGGGGATTTTGGCTGCCGAAACAAGCCTCGGCCGTCTGGTCAGGAGTATTCACGTCCGACAGTCGCCGCACGTAACCTTTCGGTAAACTTTCGGCCCACTGAACCGAATGGCCCACTTAACCTTTCAATTAAGTGGTGCGGGGGTCGGACACGACATGACTATATTCGCGGCCGCGACACCGACCGCAATCCCAATCTTCTCAATTCTCTGAATCCTATCTCTCCACAAGTATGATAATGTCAGCTACTGAACAGGTGGAATTGTCGAATTTCTCCACCATCTTCTCCCTTGAGGGGAAGGTCGCTGTCGTGCCTGGTGGCTCGCGCGGGCTTGGTCTACAAGCTGCCTCGGGGTTGTACTATGCTCTGTCACAATACTCTCTCACCGCACCATGTAACACTGTAAGTCGAAAAAAATTTAATCGTAATTATTCTTACTTCAAAAAAAAGCCAGTTTGCTGCAAGTCGGCTGCGACAAAGATGTATATCACATCCCGCAGGGAGAATGCCTGCGACGAAGCCATCGCAGCGCTGAATGTATTGCCTCATAAGCGGCCCGGCGCCCAAGCCATCTCCATGCCGGCTGACATCTCTTGCATAGAAGAGCTGGACCGCCTTGCTCCTGAAATTCGCAAGACCACGGACCACATTGACATCCTGTTCGCTAATGCTGGTGCAACCCGGGGGGAGAAGTTCGATACCCACGCCGAGAAGATGTTCTCGAAGGTTATGGATCTGAATGAGAATAGCGTATTCTATACGATGCAGAAGTAAGCTTCTAGCTTGGACTGAACGTATATATATGAGGAACCCTGTCTAAGCTGGCCTAGACTCGCCCCTCTCCTCGTCGCAAAGGCGACAATCAACGATCCATCGCGTGTCATAATCACCGCTTCAGTCGCAACAATCGGTATTGGCACCATTGGCGAACATGCAACGCCCAGCTACTCTACCTCTAAGGCCGCAGCTATTCATCTGGCGAAGAACCTGGCGGTCGAGCTGGGACCACGACACATCCTGACCAGCGCCATTGCACCGCGCTTCTACCCGTCGAAGATAACAAGCAGCCTGATTGAGATTAAGGATGGGCTGAAATACCTGGAGAAGTACTCGTCTAATGGACGATTAGGCCGACCGGAAGATCTTGCCGGTTTGGTTGTTTTCTTGAGCTCCCGGGCTTGAGTCATTTGAATGTAGAGGATATTGCGACGGATGGGGGTGCAGTGCTTCAGGGAATTTTGTAAATGGGACCCTCTATCATCGCTTAATGAACCTAGGGAGAAGTAGACTGGCGAGAACTGCCTTTTTCTGAACCATTGAGTTGTATATAGCCTGCGACACTAACCACAAATACCACGGTTAACCAACTGTTAGGCAAACATGCTGAACATGCCAGAATTCGTGACCCTTTGACCATTCATCTTTCTGGTATTTTGATAGTATTATATTGCGTCGGGATAAGGAATTGACGTACTGGCTAGTACTGAACATTTCCATTAGAATCAGATGAATGATTGATTAAAGTTCTAAGATCGGTTGAGCGATCTCAGGGGTCTATATCGAACTATGGCGTGTTATGGCAACATAATTCCGAATCCCATATTAGAGCGAATTGGGTGAATGATGAATAAACCTATCCCGAAGGGTCCTGGTGGCATTCGACCACTCCCTCAGCTCGTCATCAATAACGATTAGATGATCCTCAAGAACCGGGTTTGAGAGCTATTCCTACGTATAGGTGCCGCACCGAACAATTTATAGGGCGAAAGACATACCTATCGTTACTTCGATCTCAACCTTTTTTAACAAATACTTGAAGCCAGTTCAGACTGCAAAGTGATTCTTTCGAAAAGCCGTGAAATCTTATCCGTCGTTTCTCTGGCACCTTTCTCGCCAACAAAAAAAGAAATGATGGCCAGATACAGGCTGAGACGTTCTAGATGGCGCTTCATGAAACAGTACTCTCAACCTGTCCCAGTTGCGAGTCCCTTCAACGTTATCCAGGCCTTTCTTCTTCGCCATGAATTCTAACTTATATGTTAACAGGAATCCCCACGTTCCCTTGTCAGTCAGGGAATGTCCCGAGTCAAGAGAGCTTGTTGGGTATAGCGCTGATAAGAAAGAACTATTTTCAATATCGAAAACCCGTGAATTTTCTTCGTAGGTTCGCTCGTCTTTGATGAACGACCCTTTGCCATCAAATTTGAGCCTGATGCCGATAGGACTAATCAGAGTCGTCCCGATATATTCCCTCAATTATATGCATCGGGGGATGATATTCCTATCATCATTTGCTTTGTCCACAGCAGCTAGCTGTTTACAGAATGCCTCGACACGCGAAGAGACACTACAATAACCATATGCGGTACATTCTGTCGCGTATTGTGGAGATTGAAAGCTTGAAATACCCGGGGTAGCGGCCAGGGTGATATACGGCGTCGGGACGGACCGCATCGCCGTGGCTGTCTAGGCAGGAGGGGAGTCGCCAGAGGATTCGGCCAGTATTCATGTCGGTGATATGCAGGCCCCCCCCCCCCCCCCCCCCCGCCAGCAAAAGAAAGAGAAAAAAACG
>Ga0102593_1000362_pt1 | contig 89255 bp, 77 predicted proteins | sample AraplaCol_mMS_r2_2_FD_76862 | JGI IMG/M metagenome (GOLD analysis project Ga0102593, IMG submission 76862) | Arabidopsis root microbial communities from North Carolina, USA - plate scrape MF_Col_mMS_r2 (SPADES assembly) (version 2) | ecosystem: Host-associated > Plants > Roots > Endosphere...
AAAAAGACAATGTGAGGCTATGTCCACCAACTAATGAAGACATTGAAAAGGAGCTGAATGGCGATTGCAGTCTGTAGATATTAATATATTTTTGGTCGATTTACTTCGATGCCTCTTTACGCAGCCAGCCCTACCCCTCATCAACCAAAGGATTATCACCCCGCAAGGACCCCCAATATTGCTCGAGATTTTCCATCAATAAGATGGTCAGAAATCAGGCTAAGTAAATTGGCCCTTAAACCCATGTGTCTGTTAGAATCTACGAAGGTGATCTTAGTTCAGTGTCCCTACAGGCTTAAGTTTTCCCCGTGGGGGCATCGGTCGTAGATATACCGAGATCAATAGTATCAATAGTAATTGAAAGCAGCCACCTAGTGTAATGGGGAGTATTTGCCATAAGCAAGTCCATATATAGTCTTTCTCTGAATTACATAGTAGACAATTGTACTTCAATTCTGATACCCTTAATTTAACCGCCTATCATAGCTCTTCACATACCTCAACCAACAAGGGTCGCGATAGAATTATTCTAGATTCCTGGATTCGAGAAGCCAAGAATACCTCCAGTGAAGTATTTGACTAGCTTGGGGGAACTCGCCGAAGAAAAAGGACTCCCGTCATGTTATAAGTACTCGCTTACTTTAAGTGAAGCTGCTCACCAGCGATATTCCGCTTATTCGGGGCTCAAGAAATTTGGCTAATGCTTATACTAGTTATGTGATTTGTTGATTAAATTTCCGGCATCTCACATTGAATCTGTTCTCTTGGGCATTTGTTTGGTTAAGCGGGACAAGCCAAGGCATGGTAGGCTCTAAGAAATCACAAAACAAGTCGTTGAAGCAGATATGAGTTGTCATACCGTTAGTTGAGAGGCTCCCGTTGGGCTGTAACTACTTTGCTAACCTGGGCTAATCAAGAAACCAAAAGGTGGTGCAAAAGTGGCATACAAGAAATGAAATCTAGCATCTCCGATCGGCATTTATGATTGGCCTGATATTGTTCTTCTCTAACTAAACTATAGAATGGTTGAGAAAATGGAAATTTTTGCTGGCCAAGCAGCTCCTTGCCCCACCATTTCAGGCTCATTGTCATCCACTATGGCCCATTTATCATGCACCTTTTGTCTATCTTGTTCTTATTTGGCTTCAAATGCAGAAACATGGCTCAGCCGAAACTCAAATCAGATGATCGACAAGAAGCACAGCTCAGTCGATAGAATTCGCAGCCATAATATTTCAGCCAGCCACCAGCATCTAGATGTAGGATGATATAATGGATGCGGAATATCGATGCATTCTAAAGATATGACGCAAAGGACACTTGTCGCCATCATAAATCAACCTTTGACCAAAGGTATATAATCTCCCGAATCTGACTACCTGTGAATTCTTTAGTACAATTTTGAAAATATTCCCCGGACAAATTTCAAAGACTTCTAAATTCGACTCTATAGAGACTTCATTATGGCAAAGGTTCGGTTTCCCTGAAGCCTTGAAGTTTCTTTCAACTCTGAACAATACTTATATTCTTATAGCCAGTAATTATCAGATTTGAAGGCCCAGAAGAGTGGGACAATGAGAGAGAAAATGTCAATAAGTACGTGGAGAACTGGTTGAAGGGTTTTCTTGTTTGCAGTGATACGGCTAACATGACTGAAGCATTTTGGACAAATACACTGGAACGTCGGAGTATCCTTCCACTAAATCTTTGCCCCCTATTATACTTGGGGCAGAGTATGTTGCCCTTCGCTCCCGTATTTTGAATGTAATGTCTAACGTGGATCATGCAGACTCCATGAAGCCGCCGTCGAGGAGTTGAGGAATCTGAATGGAGTCCTGGTGGAATATCCGAACGAAGATGGAGATTAGTGTCTCACTGATGCTAACTTGGCTACAATATATCAGGCCGGACTTTGTACCAAGATCGAACTTGAAGCAAATCAGAAATTGGAGATGCACTTCCGTATATCCCTCTCACTTAGCTTTAGGTCAATGAGCATGATTTACTGTTGTAATTCCTACTACGTCCAATATTTGCGCCCCAGCACATCTCAAATAGCATTTTGTCGGATAAAAAATATTGAAACACGATATTTTGGATGGTTTTGGGGCTAGGTTAGCCCTGCCGTCACTGAGAAGTTTTCTGGCAAGTTGAAGGAACTCGGCGCTTTAGAATGGAGAGAGGATTTTTATAACTTTAAAGAAATGAAATATCTTTGATTTAGAAAGTATATTTGGTTATTCACCTTCTTGTAGACTAGACTGTGGCACGGTTTTGGATTTGGTCTTGAAATACCATCCAAAACCAAAACTATTCGGTTTGCATCTTAACCAAAATCTAACCGCAAAATTCTGAGGTCTTCAAATGCTAACCAAAACCGCTGCGGTTTTGGTTAGGTTTTCGCGGTTGCTGCCGCAGTCTACTGTATTCCCTGCCTCCTTGACCAAACTAGTGTTCGTTGACTGGAAAGAACAGCCAAGCTTTTCATTTACCAAAGATTTGATCCAAAAAGCCTCTCTATATATCTTGAATTTATTATCAGCTATAGTAGACCCCCTGCTATATTGCGCCAAAAGTTGAAAGAGATTTGGAGCTCCCACGAGATCAAGATCCACTATGACAAATTTGATGATAGTCTGCCGACAGGTCCTTTTCGAGTGCCTGAAAGCCCGTCATCATATAGGCTCGCGTAAACTCGGGCTCTTTTCTAGATTTCAGTGGTGGTAGTGCGGTGAACAAAATAATACTTTCAAAACCACTATGCTGCTCCGGACACATTGATATCTGATTGGTCTTCTGCAATCGAGTTAGCCGGTCAAATAGATCTGGTGGAATACATGTATCGCAGGTTTTGTATATACTCATGCTGGAGAGCGCATGACCGTGCTGATTGATCAGAACGCACAGCAATGCAGTGAGGATTTAGTAAGCTTTCAGCTGGAAAAACTCTGGCTTATCTGAAAGCTGTGAGGTGGGCCATGGACCTGTTAATTGTCAGAAAGCTGGATGATTACGCCTCTCTCGAACGTTCACATTGCTATTGATATTCTTTCCCTTTCTTTGGCGGATATACATCAACAGAAGTAAAACTACAATGGCCCACTAGCCCATCAACTGGTATAGATCCCCACTTAACAGGCAAAAGAGCCATTTCTTCATCTTCCTGCTCAGTTTCCATGCCATCTCCACCATGTCCCTCCATCCTTGCCTCTGCCTCCGCTGAATCAACGTTCGGATTATAAAATGGATGGCACGCTGCAGCAATCGCTAGGCTGCAGCTCGCAGCTACAGGAATCGCGGATTCAAATCGCCGAGAACTCAGGACGATCAAGAAAATAAACATGGTAGTCGCAATGCAAACTCCGCTGATAATTGCGACGGGTGAGTACCCGCATGCAAATAGATCATTCGCAGGATCCCTCCGCAAATCTGTATCGTAGGCCTCAATGGCGACCACAAAAAGCCCGGATGAAGCAAGCCAATGTAAAATACCAGAGACACTTATCAGAGGTATTGCAAATCGATAGGGAATTGACAAAAAATAATTGCTTCTTTGAGCAAGCCTCGGACTATGGGAAACTCGTAACCCTTTACGATCGTTGCCGAAGCTGCTCCATTCAGCGGATAGGCACATAGAAGTCAGGAGACTGTTGTATGCAACGTAGAGGAAAGAAAATATAAGCTGTGGCAAGTTGGCTATGAAAGCATTCGCTACCAAACTTTCACCCGAATTTTGAACGCTGAGCATCGTCTGAGAAGAAATAGCACCGAGCTTGCCTAGACCACCGCTCTTGATTCCAGCTATGGATATGGCCATGAGTGCAATACAAATGATTATAGCGACGATCCAGCTAGACACAAGGATTTGCGTATACTCAATCAAAAGTTCGGTTCACAATTGACAATGGCTGGACTTACAAGAAAATAAAGAAGCCCCAGCGACTAGAGATCGCAGAACCCCAACGGTTTCGCTTGTCAGTAAAAGCCACTGGGTGTCGGAAATGGCTATAATGAAGCGCATGAGGCACGGCATGAATTGGAGGTATGTATATTCCAGTTCCATCGGAAGGAAGACACATACCCTTGGAATAGGGATCTTGACGACAAAGAAATGACGCGATTGCATCACCGACAGTCAATATGGGAGCTTCTTTCACTCCAATCCAGAGATATAACAGGACACATGTCTTCACAACATTACAGAGAACTGTTGCAAGTGTCAGAGGCACAGAATACTGCAAACTGCATTTCTGTGGCGCAGGCTCTGCGAGACAATACCGAACTTTAGCATTACGATATTGTGCATTGACGGTCCAATTGCTCTTTTTCGCATGGTTATAAGTGACAGAGCTACCCTCTTTTTCACAGTCGCTCATTTTAACGTTTGCAGAGCAAAGCCATGGGTAAGCAGAGATTCCATTCGAAGAATACTCGGATTTCGGGTCATAGATCGAGTTCGAACCAACCAAAGCATATGAACCCTGCCCTGGATCATCTTCTGTCACCAGAACAACATTGGAGTACGCAGTTTGGTACGTTTGGGCGAAAGCTGTAACGCAATCTGGGCCATCCAAGCGCTTCAAACCCCCATCTTGAGCGGCGTGAACAAGTCGTTTGAAAGAGTCTCTTTCGGTCGAGTTCGGGTATTGCCTTTCAGCTTCCGATGGAATTCCCTGGGCCAAAAAGTCTGGCCCAGCAAATATATTATACGCCGGGACTGCAGTCTGATAGAAAATTGCTGAGTTGTAGAAGACATGCAGTGGAACCGATGAGAAAAACAAGAAAAATAATAGAATTGAACGACCAGAAGACACACGGAATAAATTGCGAAGGCTCGGCACCCCAATATCTATCCATTTGTGTTTCTGGTGAGCTCGATCAATGTCATTTCTCGTTGGGGCTACCAAGCATTGCTATAGAAAATTAGCCCAGTACTATACCAGTAGAGTCGAGAGAAAATCTTTGGTACCATTCCGAAATTACTTGCAGCTAGTAGTATCGTGCTGAGCGCATTGATGATCCAATGGAACCCAACACTCAATCGGTGTACCTGTTCGCAGTCTCCTCTAGATAATGCGACATCTTGGCCCTGCTGAGCACGGACAGTCGTGAAGATGAGGAAGACAATATTGAACAATAGCACTACGACACTAGCTGTGAATGCCAGGAAGTGTCGTAGTGCTATTGGGCTTTTAGAGGCATTTGATAGCTCAATGCTCTCGGACAATAAGTCATGACCAGACATATCTTCAGCCACACACAAGTTGAATCCAAGGACTCGCTTGTGGCATCACGAAGCCAGGGGTGTTTAAAGCAACATCTGAATGACGGAATGAAAATTAGGACAGCCTTGCAATTTAGATCATTACTAAAAAAAAAAAAAATCATCGCTCTGAATCATTAGGGCCATTTCCAGACAAAAAGGGCATGGATCAACCCCTATTCGGATTGTTGATGCATGCTGGTCGGATAAAGTTGGGGGCTAGGTGCGAGAACAGTTTCTCCTCGAATCTCTAGACAAATATCTAGGGAATTCCTACAGCAAGAAAAAAAACGAAAGAAACCGGTCCAGCCGTGACCTCTGGTAGCCACGGGGAGACAAAAGACAACTCCTTCGCCCCAGGAGTACGATACCACTACGTTCTTGAAGAGACCTTACAAAGAGATTTTCATTCTTGCAACAGACAACAGAGTCTTGCTCATAACATCCATCTTCATTTATTTAGTTACCATAAGGGCGGCACTATTCCGACTGCACTTTTCTAATGAACGCTTCAACCGGCGTCGAGTGTTGTCGTTTTGGGCGTTCAATTTACCGTCACTTAACGTTGTGGTGTAGTTGCCTCGACATCTATCTAGACACAACCTAATTTCAATATTTTAAATCCAAGAGCTTCTCGTTGGTTCCAGAGTCTCACAATAGCTCATGATCGACAACAGTTTATACATAGTACATAAAGGACTCCTCGGCAGATGAGCCGGGACTTTGAATCTTTGCCAAGCGGGGAAAATGCGGGGGTGCCTAAGGATTGGTTCGCGGAGAAAGGGGTCATTGGTCACTTGGACTTCAACAGAGATTCAGTCCAAGATATATATATATCTCGTTAAGGACATTCGCAATCCTCCAGTTATTTGAATATTGACCAATACTCAGCTTCTTCAATATGACATCCAACAAACGTGCCCGTTATGACGATGATATTGTCCAGAACGGGGAGTTCACTACAGCTGCAGAAGGCTTCTTCGAGGCCCTCGGTATGACAAACATTTCCTCCAAATATAACTAACTAACTGCCCAGTTACTAATTATCTGGCTAGTCGAGGCTGGGGTGACACATTGTTTTGTGAATTTGTAGGTCTATTGGAGAAGCAAAACGAACTGGGAATTGGCTTACTGATTATTCAATTAGAGGAAGTGATCATCCTGCCATGCTTGAGGCAATGATCAAGGCTAAACAAGGTTCGACTCCAAATATATTGAAGAAAAAGGCTCGAGCTCACAATTGTTGAAGGGACATTGAAAAAGTTCCCAAATATCATCACTTGCCCTTCAGAACTGGTGGCCTTATCTGCAGCACTTGGTTATGCCCAGGTCACAGGTATTCCAGTAAGTGGCCGGGCGGTTATCCTTTCAAGCTTGAATTTACGCTAACCTGTCACAAGCAATGCGTACTTGTTCACGTCGATTGTGGTACTTTGGCATTAGGTCAGTCCATCCACAACGCTTCTATTGGAAGGGTACCGGTCCTCTGTTTTGCTGGCGTGAGCCCTTTCACCCAAAGAGGGGAACTTCTTGGCTCCCGAACAGAGTATGAAGTCCAGTCCGTTTCTGCTTCTTCCAATATACTAATCGAATTTCACAATCAAGGTTTATCCATTGGCTTCAAGATGTACCTGATCAGGCCGCAATTGTCCGACAATATTGCAGGTACTCGGGCGAGATCAAATCTGGGCGTAATATCAAAGAGATGGTTAACAGAGCCTTGCAATTTACCTTGTCTGACCCCAAAGGACCAGCATATCTGATGGCAGCAAGAGAAGTACTTGAAGAGGTAATTGGTAACACTAAAACTGCACATCTGGGGTGTTTTCTAACCAACTTTCATAGAAAGTCGACAGGGAGTTCTTAGAGGAAGAATTTCTCAGCCCTATTGTTGCAAGTGCATTGCCAGGATCAGGTAATGAGACCCCCGAAGTAAGAGAAAGAAGATAGAAACAATCTTGTCGTGACTGATGTTTTCTGTTTACATGAGCAGAAGTTGAACTTATCGCAAAAGCTCTCATGGGAGCACAGAGACCACTTGTGATCACAGGATACCTCGGACGCAATCATAACACGCCTCCTTTGCTCGAAGAACTTTGTGATAAGTTGCCAATCAACGTCGTCGAAATGGTCGGATCAGATGTGTGTATTCGGAGTACCCATGAGGCCTATCTCGGTGTGACGGTGACTACACACCCAGCAGTTTTAGAGGCCGATGTCATTTTGATCCTGGACTGCGATGTCCCATGGATTCCAACTGCCGGACAGCCCAGGAAAGGTAAGAAATTGATATTGATCTGACAATGCTGGCAAGATCTCTGCTGATATTGTAGGCACAAAAATATTCCACCTTGACGTCGATCCACTGAAGCAGCAGATGCCCCGTATGTATTTAGCCTCTCCCGATTTTCGATGAATACTAATGAAAATCTTATTTTTTGCAGTGTTTTCTATACGTGCCATCCGCCGGCTCAAAGTCAGTAGCGAGCTTGCTCTGAAGCAATTGAACAATTTTATAGATAATCAAGGTTTGGACGTGAGACAATATGCTGAGCTATTTGAAGCTCGTCGAGCCAGATACAACAATTGGCGAGCAAACCTCAAGTCTTTAGAGTCACCTCCACAGGAAGATGTTATAACTGTGCCATACCTCGCATCGCGGCTCAGGGACCAGCTGCCCCAAGACACCACTTTCGTTTTGGAAGCAGTCACTAACGCAGGCCATTTGATTCATCATTTAAACCTGACCAAGGTAAGCCCATCAGTTCATTAAATTTGCTACACGACTTAAAATAATCTCTTGGAATAGCCTGGAAGCCTACTTGGCAGTGGAGCGGGTGGATTGGGCTGGGGTGGCGGCGCAACGCTTGGGACTAAATTAGCCAAACCCGACTCTTTTGTTTGTGGAATGTGAGTATCGAGATCTCCAAAATCTATGTATACAAATGAATTTCTCTAACACAAAAATAGCGTCGGTGATGGAGTATACCTCTTCTCCCAAATGGAAAGTGTATACTGGATTGCTAGACGTTACGACGTTCCATTCCTGCTTATTGTTCTGAACAATGGCGGGTGGAACGCACCGAAGGTCTCTGCGCTGCTTGTCCACGAGGATGGACTATCTTCAAAGTCCAACAGAAAAGGTAACATTTGTCATCCTTTGAGAGAGGAATCGAAATAGAGGCTAACATCACGCTACGGAAGATTTGAACATATCGTTTGAGCCTTCTCCTGACTATCCAGGCATTGCCAAAGCCGCAGGTAACGCATGGGGGGCCACGGTAACAACTCAGGCCGACTTGGACCCTGCTATCCAGCAAGCAAAGGAGATTGTCAAAGCTGGGAAATGCGCCGTAATTGAAGTTGCGTAAGTGTTTGAAATTCAGAACGGAACTGTCAATGTATGAAGGCTAGCTAACGTGCTGAAGTGTACCGTCCATCTGGAAGGAAAATTAGATGATTTGCCTATACCGTAAGGTCAGCGCCAGCATTTTCAGCCAACGAAGTGATGTAGCTAGCGATTTGGAGTGTTGAGCGCAATGATAGAGAGAGAGAGGGAGAGAGAGAGAGAGAGAGAGCTTAGATTAAAGTACCATGAAATTTAAAGTCATTATATTGGTCATCTTTGTACAGTAGTAAGTATCATGCTACATTTAAGCATTTCGACGCCTTCCAATGCTACCACCAGTCACTCCACATAAGACATGCATCCGTCAGGATAATCAAAAGAAAAGGGGGAGAAAGAAGGGAAAAAAGATGGATAAAGGTAAGTGGGTACAAGAATGACAAGATCAAGGAAAGGGTATGGTTCGGGAGATAGGGAGAGATATTGCAACTGGAACGAGTTACGCTCGAGCGCTTGGTCTTGGTTTCCAGGGAGAGCGATAAAGATTTACTTGAGATTGTTTCCCGTTGTGAGAGGTGTGAGGAGCATCGCGAAAGTCGGGGTAGAGTCCTGATTCCACGTCCATGAGGACAGCACGTTGAGGTTCCGCAGATGCCCAGCCTGAGGTTTTACCTCGAGCATTATTTGGAGAAGCACGCGATGTGGTAGATTTGGAATTAGACACGAGCTGAGTCTTCTCTTTGATGATATCGCGAAGCTCTTTGTCATCTTTCGTTATTTGAGCTTTGATGAGAGCCAGATCGTTCGAGGCCTGCAGAGCGGACATGACTGACTCGCGTGGCGTATACTCATATTTCTCTGGGCTTGGGGGCGAGATTGGGTTGATAGATGGGTCGAGGACAGCGGCTTGATCTTTGGATAGTAGCTGGGAGATATCCAATGTTTCACCGTGCGGAATTTTATGGGGATGCGAAGGGGTAATGCAGTCCATATCAACTTCCTTCCGAAGTACATGATCAATGTCCACGGCTGAGAAATAAGCGCAGGATTGTGGAAGATCATCGATGCCGACTTGCTGTGAGAAAATAGCCCGTGTCCAAACATTTGCGATTTGAAGGGCCATTGCCGCGCGGTATTTATCCTCCTCTTTGACCAGATATCGGATCTCATCGTGGACAGTGATGGCTAAACGAGCATGAATGTTGAACCGTCGTATCAAGAAGTCCATACTGACAATCAAAAGATGTAGGTAATCAACACCCGATGATTGAATAGCCCAATTGATTCGAGAGGTCATGAAGCTTCCTTTGTTGATGAAACGCCGCATCAGGGCTTCCGTGATGCCTGCGCCCAGAGCAGGCGTTCTTGGCCTTTCCTGATCTGCGAATTCCTCAAGCTTGTTGAACACGAACGATTCGGTGCCACCACGCCAAAATGGGGATTCACTTAAGACACGTCGAGAGGTCCGGGTCCCCTTGGTTTCCTTATAGAGATTGGCGGCGGTTGCTTGCGTTTCCCTTTCAGTCAACGATGGGTTGAATTGACGGAGAAGGGTGGCAGCAAATTTCACACCGGCTCCATAAATACGACCATAATTGAAGACCTTCGCGTCATTGCGCGAGATTCCAAGAATGGACGCACTTCTTGAATGCAAATCAGTGCCTTCAGCTTTGGATCCTTCCAAGGTCATGAAACCGATCGCATTTCCACCGTGTAATTGGAACGAAGCATCTCCCACAAGACTGGCAATCCATAGTTCCTGAGAATCTACATCTGCGCCTACAAAAACGTATCCCGGCGGAGCTTTGATCATGGCCTTCAGTTCAGATCCGACCCGATTAGACTTGGCGTTGCTGGCCGTAAGCCACGTATTTTCCACGGCACGCCGGGTTATAGTTCCCATGGGAATCACCTGAGGCAATATGAAACCAACACGCGAAGCAGGATCAGCTTTTCTATCGGACTTATTTGAAACCTGATCTTCGTAGACAACCATTTGACTCATGATCCGATCTCTGGCGCTAATCCAGTATGAGCAAGAAGCGTTCATCTCTAAAGCTTCCTTGGCGAGTTCGAACTGAGAAGAAAGAATTCCGCGCTCGAAGTATTGCATATACCCTTTACCAAGGGGATTTGTGCATCTCGCCTGTGGGCCGTCTTTATGAGGTATCTTGAAGTAGGTGTGCTTGCGATCATCTCGAAGTTGAGCATTCTTGTCCTCGGCATTCATATCACACCGAACAACCGGCTGATTTTCATATTGCTTGGTCTGGCTATGAGGAACTCGGAAAGTCCATCCGTATTTGTCGGACCAAATTAGGGGGTAACCATCCCATGCCAATTTCAAGAGGATTGGAGCAATTCTTGTTCGCACCGTGAGATTGATGTCCGCGTTACTTGACGGGAAAAGATCTTTATACCATTTGGGCATTCCTGGCTTCTTCTGACGAGCGGCAGGACGAGGAGGATCGTTCTTCTTTTTCCCTTTGACCATCTTGATCTCCTGACCTGACCAGTCCAGCTGGCCAAGCCAAGGGTCATGGTTGTAAATATCTGGTTGATCTTTGAATTTTAGAGCTTCATTGCAAAGCTCTATTAATTTTCGCTGCACATCGTCCAATCGCTTGTGGTAGGTTTCCTCGGCATTTTTAATATATTCCTGCCAAGTCTCATTCACAGGGAGGATAACAGAAGATAGATGTCGGAGGGCACCAAAACTAACAGGGTGAGGACATGTCTCCAGGAAATTGGGGAAAACTTTCCGGTACACGCGGTGTGTGATAGCCACATCTGCAGCGCAATAGTCGAGAAGTTCTTCTAACTTTGTAAGAAGAGTCTCCCTGTCAAGTTCACCGAAGAAGTCTCTTTGGGCCTTGTCGATAGTCACGTCGCAGTGGAACTTCGCCACATCTCGTAAGGAGTTCACTGAGCTCCTCCCTACCCATAGTTCTTCCTCCTCTTCGCGTAGCATGTTGTTTTCCAGCAATGAGGCCAGCTCTGCGGAACTATGCTCGCTTGCAATCTTGTCCCTTAAGTCCTTGTTCTTTTTATGGCGCATCCATGTCGGTCTCTGTTGAGAGCACATTCCGTTCACAGCCACATGAAGAGACATTGTATCAATGAAAAAGTTACTTGTTTGCTTCATATCATATTCTTCCAAGACACGCGCACGATCATAACCAATGTTGTGGCCAAGGACGATTCGGGGTTGAGAAGGGTCGCCAAGGGGAATTAGGTGCTCTGTTTTCGTCGATTCGCCTAGTAGCCACGGAGATATCCAGGCATACCATGCCGTGGGGCTTACAGCACAAGCCATAACAGCGAAAGGGTGCTCCTTGTACATGACCTCCGTGTCAAACGTGAGCATTGACTCGTTGGGTGCCTCGACTGGCTCTGAGGATCCATCCGCATAGTATTTAGTCCATCCACTTCGTTTGGCCCACTTGCGCGGCTTTTCCGGACAATGCGAAGCGACAAAGGATTTGGCGTAAGATAAATATGGCTCGGACGCATCCATTCCCAGCTTATGAAAATGTTCATCTAAAGTCTGTCCTTGGAGTTGGGGCAAATCAAATGCGATTGGCTCGGCACCCTTTTGTGATTTGCCCAGCAGTTCATGCCTGGCAAGATGATCCTTCGATAAGGCGACCAGTTCCGGGTCCGGTATCCGGCCTTTATTGGGGAAGACTTGAGGGTGGACATAATCGCTTAGTTGTTGAACTCCGATTTCGTTAAACCTAGCTGATGCAGGGACTATACTCCGTTAGCATGAATGATTTTGATATCTGCGGAGGGGTAAAGGTAGTGTTAGACGTACCACGTAGAGAACGCTTTGTGACATTCTCCTCGGCAGCCGGTGTTGAGTAGCTCCGCGCGCATGATATGGTTTGACCCAGCCACAGGTGTGAGCGAGGGAAAACCGCCGTGCGTAGCTGGAGTCGTGCCGAATTCACAACACCCCTGGAATGAGGCGCGCACGCGAATTTCCAAGATGACATAGTACAGGGGTCAGTTTTTCGTGGATATCAGGTCATAGTGGGCGCGACCGCAACCTCCGTCCGGTTGCGCTAAATGTCTGTCTTGAGTTTGTGATACGATGCAGACTGCAAGCATTTGGATAGAAATTCCCATATCACTGCCTATCGCGGTATCTCAGGCGTCATGCCGGCCCGGAATATTATTCCACCGGCATAAGAAACCGCCTACCTTATTAGGTATAGTGGACTTGGCACTTGTTATCGCAGGGCGATAACCCTCTCCGCTCAGCAGCCACTTGCGACTAGTTTATAATGGTCCTGATGGAATGTTCTCTTTGTCACTTCCACTGAAATTCACGAAGGTACGAGTCTCACGTCTTCAGCCCGAAATAAACCTTCTAATTCTCGGCCGGCTTCAGTGGATTCATCTTTTGGAGCAGTGGACTGTGCGGGTCTTGCTACCACTGACCCTCCCCCCCCCTCATACAGTCGGGTGGCCTTCATGTTCCTACATTGCCGCCACTGTCCGAAAAGAACGCCCTCAGGGGCCGTCGATGCCACCTCACATTAAGAGATTATTTCTACCGACCCTATCATGGATCGCAGAGAATCAATAATTGATCTGACATCGGCACCCGCACCTGAATCCACACATCGCCAACCTTCATGGGATATAACTTCTGTTGACTTCGACACTGATTCGGATTTGTCGGGATACGGATCCATCTCTTCGTCATGGATAGATAACGCACGGTCAAGGGGTGTGAAGCGGCAGCGCAGTGGTGATGAGTCTGAGAATGCGGGGCCATCAACTCGCCGTCGAGTAGAAGAGAACGTTCAGGCGATCGATTTGACCGAGGTCGATAGCTCTTCTGAGTTCGCAAAGACACTTTCAAATTTAAGGGAGGATGCAGTGAAAGCACAACAGCCGAGCGAAAAAGAGACGAACAAGACTCAATCCATACTTGGCGCATACAAATGCCCAGTATGCATGGATACTCCGGAAGATGCAACAAGCACTGCCTGTGGTATGTTTCATGTCTCGAGGACCGGCAATGCGATTTGATTGCCCGAGGTTTAAATACCCTTGATCTTCTATCTTTATGTTGCTGACTTTATTTTCGTAATTAGGTCATTTATTTTGTCATCGATGTATCCTTGAATGCCTCGCCACTGCAGATGCCAGAAGCTCTGACTCTAATAAAAATAAAGGCACATGTCCCGTTTGTCGAAAATCAATAACCAAGAACGATACACCGGGACCACGACGGAGTCTCATTCCTTTAAAACTCAAGTTGACAACCAAAAAACGCAACGTGATCCCACCAACCGAAGCATAAAATTGGCTTGTGTATTTGTTTATAGTCGGGACATCATGGTTGGAGCATATCATATTAAGGCGTCTAGGTTGCATCTGGACAGTATATTCTGGGGGATTTTCTGAATTAAACGGTAATTCCCCTGTCAGTAAATAATCAAGTCATTATAAACAAACGCCCATGGCGAGCATTCACTCTTCAAAGGACCCTCTTATCTTCGAGCGGCTCACCAAAGACTTTTCCGTAGTCATTCACATTCACAATCACATTTGCTCGCGGATCATTCCATACATCATATAGTTGAGTCAGCATCGCTCCAGCGATTAAATATTCATTCAGTTCTACTAAATCATCATGATTGCAACCTTTCAACGTGGTAGCACTAAAAGTTGCGTAAGATTATTTTCGTACTCTATGAAGCCCCTCATACCTATTTTAGGTAAAATTGGCTTGTGTATTTGTTTATAGTCGGGACATCATGGTTGGACTATAGGGCTATAGTATACGATGCGTCCTTCCACACTCTCAAAATGGCCATCTTCCACTAGCATTGGTACACACCTGTTTTGGAGTCGTCTGCCCAGACGACTCCAAACCACTTCTAGCACCTGGCCACACATTTGATCATTTACTCTTTTATTCAGAAATAGGCATATCGAGGTACTTGTTTGTGATCGGATCAGCCTTTGCTTCGAGTCTTAAACCCATCTAGAACCTTGAATGTACCTAGATTCAGCTAGGTAGCTGAAGACCCTCGAAGGGGGCTCATAGAGTACGAAAATAATCTTTAGTGCTACCAAGTTGAAAGGTTGCAATCATGATGATTTAGTAGAACTGAATGAATATTTACAAATGTTTATGAAATTGATCGGTGCTTGATACACTAGGCGTAAGATGCCCAACCTATAAAACGAGTCAGTCAATTGTTATCAGTCCTGGAGGCCATGCCGTTTTGTTTTTACTTACCGCAATACAGAACGGCAAGGTTCTTTTCATCGGTTGCCTGTTGGATGAGCTCGTTGACTGTGGCAGTAACGCTAAGTGTCTTGCTCAATTTCTTAGCGACGACTGTTAGAGCTCGATCAGCCTCGCTAGGCTCATTGGTTGGAGACGAGCCTTTATCAGTGCTTCCGGTAAGTACTGGAGGCTCATCACCTTCTTGATTGTCTTGCATCTTTTTGATCCGCAAAGGCGATACAGTCCAGCTGTAAAGCGGATCATAGCGAAGGACGTCCAGGATTGTCATGATACTGTATGACTCTTGTCGGAGTGCCGCTAAGGTGAACTCGCAGCATCTCCTGAAAATTCCCTCGGTTTTGGTAATTCCAAACCCGTCGACCAAATCTCTCGTTAGGCGGAAAGGTACCACTTCCGGGACTGGTAGAATACGCCCTTGTTCAAAGGCTACACCTAGGTCGATATGGATAACCTCTCCAGTCTTCTCGTCCAACAGGATATTGTGACCATGACGGTCGCCAAGTCCAAGAACGTGTCCGAGGATAGATATTGCTGCAGTGCTTCTTGTATACGAAATCCGTTTGCTGAACCAATCATCTGGATTGTTGAATCTTTCCATAAAGAAGTATTTCATGACTGGATGGAAATGCTCGGTGACTTGACGGTATGTCCTAACGCGCTGTTCAAAAGACCTGGTCTGCACATCCGCGATTTGCTTTCGGCAGGAGTTCGGTTTCATATCCTTAGGGAAGTATCGCTGGTGCGCTGGCATCAAATAGTCATTCAACGGGATGGTGTTAGGGACAAACTCAATGATTCCTGCGTTAAGAGTTAGGGGAAGAACCTTGTAGGTTCTGATGCCTAGGTTTCGTTGTCGGGTCGGTTGATGGTCTTTCAGCAGGCTGCTGACTTGTTCAAAAACTTGCTCCATGATCGTATCTTGACGCAGGTCATCATTTCCTCCTTTGTACTATCAACGAATTAGCATACGCATCCATATGTAAGGCCCATCAGTTGCTCTAAGCCAGTATCTTTCCGGAATTTTCAGACTTCACACTTGAAAACCACAAAACTTGTCCTCCAGGGATGATATATCAGACGCATAGACAACTATTTCAGAACGACTTACCAGCTGCTTGTAACGAACACCATCAGACGCGATGGCAGTCACAATTTTGGGTGCGCTGACTCCGGATGCAATCGTAAACTCAGACTGAAACTTGGCGGTTGAAGGAACGTGGCTATAATCACAATCTTCTCGCAGTTCAATCTTCATAGTAGGCGGCGGAAGTTTGTAGACAGTCACGTCTTGCCCTAGACGCTCACCCGTTGGCAGCTTCTTCAAGGGAATTTTGGCACCACTTTTGTATTTACTGTCGAGCCTTTCAACAGCAAACCTGACATATGTAATATTCATGTTATGAACAGCTACGCAGGTTGGGCCAATGTTCTTGTCATTCTTCAGGCGGTCCACCAGCTTGTTGGCGGCGCGGAAGCGAGAGTGTGAAGATTGATCTTTGCCGCCCTTAGATTTGCTACTGGCAAAAATTTGGTACATGCCATGGAAGGGATGTTGGGCACAAATTTGGAATACCAATCCCGTCAACAATACTTGAAAATCATCGGACACATCGAGTAGCCGAGAAGACAACTGGTTCATCAAAGGTGCAAATTTTCGGCTTGGGACATCATTCAGGTATCGGGAGACTGCCGTGTTTGCAATCTTACTATCTGATTGATCAAACCAGAGCGCACAGAAGCGCAGAGTATCGTTATTGTATGCGTCACTTTCCCTTAGTGCCAGGAGGTAATTTTCGAGGCATTGCTGTAGAAAGGCTTCCCGACTTCTTGACAGTCGCTGGAATTCACGATCATCGAGGTCAAACCACTGTTTTGTCTTGGCTCGGAAGACTTTGAGCGACTCTCGTTCACGACCTTGTGCTGATTTCATCATCTCTTCTAGTCCCTGAAGCTCACTCTCTTTGCGATCACGAAGCTGTTGCACTCGCTGGAAATCTTCTAGCCCATCTGGGTTTCGTAGCTGTTGATCGCAGAATTCCGCGAATCCATGGAAGACCCGCCCAGCTGTTTCGCCATCCGATGCACCCTTGAGTTCCTTTACAGCTGGATGCAAATACTCATGGAGAATTGACTCTGGTTTCTCTAGTCGAGCCTCAGCAACATGGTGACCCAATGTCACCAGCAACTCAGCACGGCTAAGTGGAATGGCTTGCTTATGAAGATCATTGTGACCTCTCAGTTCCTGGAGCATCCTGATTGAAGCCGTCATTTCACCCTGGTCCCAAAGTACGTTTGCTAGATCAAATGTGGCAGCGCCATCAATTTTCAATCCCAATTTGGCACACGGTTCGGATAGTTTGGAAAGACTGATCGCGGATTTCAGCGAAGCTTGAGAAATTCCGTGACTCCTTGCAATCTCTAGTGATTGGCGGAAGACTTTAGCTTCAAGAAGACGGGAGTCACTTGGTGTCATGTTGAGCTTTGATTGCAAGACGGTGTGCTTTCTTATCGAAGAACATAGGCCCTCGTGCCAGCTGAGTATCTCTCCGACTTCAAGATAACTTTCTCTTTTGAGCCAACTACCCCGACTAATGATCTTTGCCCATTCAGCCTGTATATCATCGAGTGATTTTGATCGGAGAACATCACTCATTTCTGTTAGAACACCTAAGCTCCGCATCGCAGCCCGAAGTTGCATCCCTGATTGGCTTCTCCTGGTGGCGGCACCCAGAGTCATCAGCAGTGAGCTATCAACGCAGGTGAGAGTTTCTTCCAAGGAGGATGTGTTCAAGCTTTGGAAAGCATGGAAGGTTATACTTTGTGGCGATGACTCCACTGGCGAGACTGGAACATCCCATTGTTGAAGGCTTATTGCAGCCTTTAAAGTGCTATCGAAGGGAATCGACATGTCCTTCGCACTCCCCGAAGTATGCATCAAAGCATTGGCGATGCCTTGAAGATTTGTTGAATTGAGGGCTTTCAGTACGCCATAGGGATTCGCCTGTCCCAGCATCTGGGTTTCACTGTCATACTGAGCGCTTTGGAAGAGTAGGTTCTTGAAGTCTGAGCTCTCGTACTCCAAGCGCTCCATGACTGTATCCAGCGACGAGCTCTGTTGAATTCCGTAAAATAAATCTGGGTCATCAATATTTTTGAAAACATTGTGCAGATGTCCCAACGGAGGTTCATACTTGGCGACCGAAGCCCGCCGAGATCCCATGATTACCCTTGATGATTGGATCTCAAGGAAGAGGAGAGATGTTTTCTGCAGTCCACAGTAGTGTGCTGCAGATGAAGCTTCGCCGAAATCCATGTCGAGCCATTTGTCACGCTGGGCAATTGTAGTTTCTTCTGGCATGGGCTGATTCCGAAGATATAAGACACATGTGATGACAAGACGGGCATGCAAAATTGTCTTGTCGGATACATCACATAATAATCGATTGAACGAGTCAGAGATAGCCCGTCTTGACTGGCCATTGTCCACTCCTTCGATCAGCAAAATATCATGAATGATATATGGCAAAATTCGAACGGCCAAATCGGGAATTAAGTTGAGGATCTTGCGCAATGACCCGATGACTGGGTCATCTAATACAGCATTCGAAAGGGCTAATGCAACTGTTCGAGCCCATTCCGCCACTGTGAGTCCCGTCGCAGACATGTCGTTTGTGTTACATCTCTCGAGCTCCAATGGTGATAGAGGGGCTTCGGGGCAGATATAAGGGCTCCAGATGAGAGCTTTCACCAGCGTTTCCGGGATGACTTCAGCGCAGTCTTGAAATTCCGGGTAATGTGTGATTTTGTTCAGGATCAGTTGCAACGTGTGCTCGATTGACCCTGCTTCTTTGTTATCTTGGGTCTGCAACTTTCCACAAAGTGCTTGAATGATCCGAGCTTTGGAATAGCAGGCGAGGCTCGACCGTTCATTTGGCTCAGGACTATCAAATAGGTTGATATCTTGCTCTCGTAAGAGATGTTCATCGACCTTCCCTGTTTTCGCAAATGAGCGCCCGATGACCGAGGCAGCCCAAAGTCGATACTCCGGTCCGCCATCTATATTGTGCAAGGTATTCCATAATGAGATAGCATGAGAAGATTCAAGAGAATCATCCGAAATTTCATCACCAGGGTTGAAGGACCACCTAAATTCGGGGCACAGAAGGGACAGAACAAGATCAGCGACTGATTTTCCCATGAGAGACTGCTGCGAATCCCGGTCTCCAATAACTTCAATTACCAATTGCTTTTCGCGTTCCATCCTTGATATGGCATTTCCTGTGGACATCTCTTGAGCCAAAAGCAGAAGCTTCGATAACGTTATATTCACATTAGGATCCAATTCCGATGAGCTGTAATCTCTCGCAAGATTGCGCAGCCACTCGTGGAAAACTTCAGCGCTCTTCAAGGCCGCTTTAAATTGGCTTTCCTCATTACCACTGTCCAACTCCAAGGAGAATAATTTTCGCAGAGTTGCAAACGTTGTCACAACTATACCAGCTGTAAACCCTGGATTCTCTAGTAAGTATGGTTTTCCTGCTTCAAGCAGATACCAGAATATGCCAAGCGCATCTTCGGAGCATTGTACATCTGCTAGAAGTGGTCGAAGGGAGTGAAGTAGCATCTCAAAAGGGTAATCTCGAAGAACTACTGGCCCTGATATGGAGACAAGTATTCTGACCTTCCTGATGACAGAGCACATGTGAAGAGAGCCAAGAGCCGGGTGGATTGATTCGAGAAGCGATCGACACACAAATGTAGTCAGTGTTGGGGTCCAGATGGACTCGACTTCAAAACCCGCGCGCTTGCAGAGGAAGTCTAGCTCATCCAGAAGGTAACGGGCCCGAAAAGATGGCTGCTGGTTTGGAGGCAGAGAGGCTTGTGATGCACATTTGCTGATAATGCGTGTCTGGATTTCAAGTGCGGACTCAAAGCTGGGACGTTTTGAGAATGCTCGTTCGATCTGATCATAGCGGTCCAGAGATTTGAAGAAGGTGACAATGATGTTAGGGAAATGGTTTTCGACCTCTTTCATAAACCCTTCAGCGCCAAGCTGTTTCCTAAGAAGGATCTCTACGCCTTTGGGTTGGCTTCCATGCTCTGGTGGCGTACTGATGTCTTTCCCGATACAGTACGCCTCTGCTTTTGAGAATGAGCTCTTGATAAGATCAAGATGAGACTCTTGTAGATACTGTGCGAGCTCAATCGTCTCAGACTCTTTACCACGCATGGTCATCTGCCCAACAATTTCTTCCTTGACATCTGCCAGCATTTCCCGAAGACTTTCATATGCAAACATACTAAATGGCATGCAAGTAACAGGCTGGGTTTCAGTCCAGGTGTACAATAGTTGAGAAGCAAAGAGACGAAATAATTCGCGAGGATCGCTTAGTCCAAGTTCATTCGAAACAAATTTTATACACTTCCGGGCATATTTCAAAGAAAGAGGAACTTGGGCCGGAGTTTCGAACATATGGTAAATACTCCTGCGCAAAAGAGTATGCCATTTAGAAGCCAGCCGAGACAAAGCCAACAGACGAAGTGCAATTCCTTCAATCCAGTCCGGGTCTCTGGGCAGGTTCTCTAGCACGTCATCAAACATTATATCGTGATCCTTGAAAAGAAATCGTTCAAATAAAGTTGGGATGATTTTGGCAGCGCTGAATTTGACAAGAATATCTCCTTCTTGTAGAACGCGGAAGAGAGTCGTTCGTGGTGATGGCAGAAGCTGGTCACTGCCAAAGGAGGGATTGGTATTAAGGACAGCTTGTAGAAGTTCGAGCAACAAGATATAGACCTTGGGAGATGCTCGCTTTCTGGTCACAAGAACCTCCATGAACCAGTTGTACAAGTCCATTGCTGATTCGTTGAGCGTATCCCCTCGATTGTTCGCCCAAGATGAGACAAATCCCGTCATCATGCGAATACAAATGCTGTGAGAGGCTTCACAACGTTCCATTTCATATGATTGAAGGCATTTCTCTCCAACGTCTTCTAGAATCTGGAGAAGCTCTTCCCTCTCCATCGCTGGATATGCATGATAGACATCAGATAGGAAATTTGAAGCAGAAAGCAGATCTGCCTCGTCTAGACTGACAAGATAATCGATCAATGCCGGCTGCCTCGGTTCATCGGACTTGCTATGAGCACGACGAAGGACAGAAACCTTGACTGTCACGAATCGCTGGAAGGTGAATGGGTCTGTGGTTAAAGATCCAAATTCTCTATTACAAGAAATTATGTGTTCGTCTGCGGGTGCTCTATCTTCTCTCGATGCGACGCGGCCATCGATATCCATCAAGTCACCAGCTAGCGCTTGCCCGGTTCGCTGACTCCCACGAAAGCCTTCAAGCAAATCTGAGAGCGGAACTATGAGTGCATAAAGAGCCTTCCAGCAAATATTTTCATGTTCCTGCATTGATGAAGGCAGAATGGGCGACAGAACTTCAAGGCATGGCAAGCTGGAAGTCGGCTCGGAAACTTTCAAAAAATCACATATTCCGTTCCAAATATACTGGCAGTTCTCAAGAAGCTCTTGTCCTTTTGGTTCAATTTGATCGGGCAGGTATGACATAAACATCGAGGATGTTATGCAAAATGAAGTTAGTATTTGCAAAATATCAGCCGTCAGGTGGATTGATTTCGCATCGGCTATTGAATGCCAGGCCTGTAGGAAATATTCGGATTTGGACTTTAGCAGGTCTAGCACCACGACGTCATCTGTATCTTGTCGGGTGGATGAGCTCAAGTCCCTCGGTGGCTGTCTGCACCAAGGGTTTGCATTTTGAAAGGCTACGTCAATATTGAAGAGATATTCCAATAGTTCGCGGTTTTCATGGAAGAGAAGCCACACCCCAGCTATGCGTCCCGCGAATGCTGGGGCTTGGCCAAGAGGTAATTCAGGCGTTCGGCTAGTGCATGCCATAAAAAGATGAAGCAAATTCAGCGGTCGTGCAAACATGGAGACTTGGGCTGTTTGAACTCTATCCGTGACAGTGCCTATTCAGTGATATCAGTAAATGGAAAGCTTATAGGAAACATTTCGGAGAACTGACCAATAGTCCATACCTCCCTCAGCCAACTAGAGATTTGCTTTGATGCACTTTGCATAGAGGTCAAATTCAACTGTGATTTCCGTCGTGCTATGGAGGCCCAAAGGTCCAAGGAGGCATCTGAAATGGAAGAAGGGCCATTGAAGTTCGCGGAAAGCAGCATTGATCGCATATGCTCCGTCGCAATAGAATCTTCCAGCAGGTCAGCCTCTAGGATGAAGCTAAGGAGGTTGCACGCAGCTCGCGATGTGGGAAACGCCGATATGGCGCGAGATGTTAGGTCCATGACCCGTACCCATGATGTTTTTAAGGTCGGGTGCTGAGCGTCGGGATCACCAGCAAGACTATATTGATGATCAAGTCAGATTGATTCTGGGTTCCAAAGGTTGTGCCTACTAACCAGGCCAATACCACCATAGTCCATGAGGAGATTGCACTGTTGTCATCAAGGATGTTCGGGATAAGCCGCTGTATAAAATCATATTTCTGTTCAATGTTTCGCTCATTTACAAGAAACGGGACAAGTTGCAGCGCGCAGATTCGTCGGGTGCCTGATGCTGATATTGCATCCCGAAAAATGTCATCGATTCCAGAATTGAAACGCCGTCTTTTGCTTGCATTGTCACCTACAACATCATTGTCCGAAGCAGGTATATGAATTTTCTCCGACAGCTTTGCGAGATGTGCAATTGACCAAACAATGGTCCAGTTATGCTCTGATCGGGCATGTCCAAGCCGCGGTCCATACACAAGTCGCTTGCTGGTCGCCGATCTCCTATTCAACTCTATATCGTCAATCTGCAGTAGTCCTTTCTCCGAACGCCTCAAACATTCAGAATATAGGGTATCTTTCAGGTCCTCAACTGCACGTGTAACCGCCTCCGATGGTTCTTTCTGGGTCAGGTCCGTTAAAGTCACCATGCAGATCATCAATGTGGCCAACAATTCATCCTTCAATTTCTGAAGCTTGGTAGGCCAAAGGCGTCGAATTACTGGAATGAGAGTAATCATAGAGGATCTAATAAGGTCGGCCTGATCAAATAACACCTTCGACGATAGAATGTTTATGCTGCTAAAAGCTAGCTGCTGTGTGTTCCCCGCAAGCGTGGAGGATGACTTGACAAAGGTCGAAAGTTCTTGGAGGATGGTCTCGGCACTAGCCTGGACAGGGGCTGTAGGAGCTGCTGTCAAAAGCTGAATACATTCCACCACCTCGTTGATAGCATTGGTATTTCTGGCATGTCTTTCTCTGGTGGGCAGAGCAGACGTCACTCTGGCTGGTGTTGACCAGCTGTCGTTGTCCTCCAACGAGTCCTCTAGAGTTGGATTGTTGCCACTCCGAAAGCTGAGTTGACTTTCTTCGCCCTCCTGGTTGTTGAGGACGGCTAAGCAAAAATCAATAAGTCTCTCCCAATCCGAATCGCCCAGGTGTTCAGTGTGAGGCGCGTAACGGAGCAACGTAGTCAGGCATTTGGTATAGTCCACACTCAAAACATCCCATAGACCTTCTCCAGCTACTGGTATCGTATCAATTATATGGTCGACGATTGCGCGTACCGTTTTGGTTCTCAGTTTCCGCAAGAAAGTGTCGATTGCAGTCCGAATGACGGAAGCACAAGTAGACAGCCGCGAGGAGGCAGGATTTCGAGGGTTTGATCGTTGAGCTCGATTGAAGACTGGTATATCAAGGGTGATAAATCGAAACAGGGACTCGAATATTTTGTGGCACGCCTTATCGTTAAGATCAGAGCTGGATATAGTTCAATTATTCTTAGCAATTGGACAGCAAGGAATTTGCAAAGATGCCAGGAAAGCTTACAGTCTTGAGCTACCTTTGTTTTGCTGCAAGATGTCCTTGAGACCTTATTCCACGGGACTCTCTGGTCAGTATCAGTCGTCCCACAAATAAAATAAAGTATCAAATACTCTAACACACCTGTCAACCCCTCGGTGCGCTCTTTCTGCTTGTCCGAAGACAGCTTCTCCAGAGCTTTTTCTAGCGATACTTCACCCATAATGAAAACTATAATCTCATCTAAGAATGACTGAGATTAGAGCAGCAAGACGCAGCCACTTGGGCTTCTTTAAGCTGCCATTTCGCTATGTTAAAGCTGTCGCAAAGTCGTGATGTTTGTTGATCATGTCGAACTGCGGAGCGGCAGAAAGAGCATCACCGCCCGATGCAGAAAACATAGCGAAATCGCATGTGGCAGCAAACTTCTCAATTATTCAGATTGACCCATGTCTGGTCTTTCTCAATCAATTTCATACTCTAAGTACTCTCTAAATACTCTGAAAATTTCGGAGGAATCTGGTCTAATACTATCATATACGACTGTGTCGCAGCTAATTGCTAACCAGTAGAAAGTTGTACATCGCTCACCGCCCGGAATTTTGGCAACAACACTGCTTGAGCTTTAAGCTGCCTTTTCCTTCTCCTTCACCCCGCGCCGCCATGGCAGAGCTTCACGATAACCTGGCAGGCCTTCGTGGCCTGTATCAGGATCTTTCTGCTGTTTCAGAAACCTCTTTCTCGAACATCGAGCGACTCTGTGTTGAATTGGAGACTCACATTGAAGACTTCCGAAAACTCCTAGACAAGCCCGCAAAAAACAATACTAGTCGCCAAAAGGTGCTGTCGGGTGAGTACCATAGCCCTTTATTATTTGCGATCGTGACAAGATTGCTAACCTTGACTATGAAATTCAGGAAAGATTACCGTTGCTGATGTCGAGTACTCGATCAATGAAGACTTCCAGCAAGGCGCGCTCTCTCTCGCTGATGCTTTGGATCTTGATGAATTGGAAGCCGCTGTGCTGTTCCTGGCCGCCCAGGAAGACTCTCAGCGACTTGACCGGCCTCCTCTCATTACCGCGATCATGCGATTCCACGAACGCCGACACTTCGTTTTGGATTGTTTACGCCTTGTTCTTCGCGAATCCTTCGAAGTAGAACACGAGACGACGCTTATCATGATGCAAGAGACCGTTTCGTTTGTTCTGGATATCAAGAATGGAGCCCCGATGCACAATGCGTCATTGTTCGCAAGGAAGGCCCTGGGCTCTATGGGAAGCATTGAGGGATGGCTTTCATTGCTTGGAGATCAGATACAAAAAGCGTCTATTGTCGGCCAAGAAGGAGATGCAGATGTTATGGAGGCTATTGAATACCAGCGACGCAGTCTGCAACAGCAACATGAATCGCTCGGTGCTATTCTGTTTTACTTATTCAAATCCACCTATCTGAGCCCTGAGGACCTTCGCATCCTCGTCAATACTTTGAAGAAGCTCGATCGCTTTGATGGACTACTGATCCATTATATTCCCGTCGCAATTGAGGCATTGTCGCGGTACGGATCACCTGAGAATACTGGTGTTTCTCGCGATGAAGCGCAAAGTCTACACACAGCCATTACCACGACAAAAGATGGCCAGGTGTGGAAACTTCCGAATCTCCATGCCGCCATAACTGCCCTTTGGCTGTCAGTATATAGTGGCTGGTATTATGATGACAGTCCATCTCAACCTGCTGGTATTGACATCGAGGCCGAATCAAGAGAATGGCAAAAGCAGTTCATTACTAGTCTCGATGAGGGTGCTCTCGATTTCATGCTCGCGATTTGCTCCAATGTCAATAGCGAAGAATGGGCCGACCCAGCCCGCAGTGAGCTGGTGGCGCTACTTCTCAGAGAAAGTGAGATTCCCCTCCCTGAGTCTGATCCCTGCAGTCAGTTCATGAAAGAGCTCCTTATGGAGAATTTTCAGGGATTTGTGGAATCTTGCATTGCAAATATGCCTGATGCGATCCGCAAGCTCAAGTCAGAGGAAGACAACCAGCGTCTAGATCAGCTTACTGCCTTGAGAGACGGTCTGACAACAAGCCTTCACCGTGGGTTGGTCGAAGCTCGAACACATCTGGAATCTTTGCTCATGATCATTTCTTTTGCTTTCGAACACCGAGAAGAAGCTGCCCAGGAATTTTGGAGCGACCCTGATAGCAACCTTTACGGGTTCCTTCAATGGGCCTCCAAGCGTCAAACCGTTCCACGGGTCAGTGCGTTCTGTGAAATGCTTTGCTCCATCTCTAGCGGTGATGAAAACGCTTTGGCAGCGCACAGATTTTTGTCTGAGGAGGATAAATTCATGGGTTCTAAGCTGAAACGGTCCTCGACCATGAACTGGACGCAGATGTTCGCCGAACTCAATCTATACGCAACTCGTGTCAATGAAAAGCCTTCCAGTGGCGGCAATACCCAGCAAGGCCAACTTCGTTCCCGCAAGCCAGACCCTGTCGACATGAGCGAACCTGAAAGTCCGGTCATGCTCACATGCTATCTTCGGCTCATGGGACACCTGTGCAAGAATAGTGCGGCTGTGAGAGATTGGATGTTGCAAAATCAGACTTTCAAGGTAGTCGATACTCTTTTGCGTCTATGCAGTGGGCCGATACCAACTCACCTGAGAGCAACCACATTTGCTGCCCTTACAGCATTGATGGTTGAAAAGTCCTCCATTCATGGAGAGTCTATGTGGATCTCTATCGACAATTGGTTATCAGCTGGTTCCTTGGCTGCATCAGCCATTGGTAAAGTTCCTGCCGCATCTGAGATATCTGCTTCCAATCAGCAGCAGTCTTTGCAGAAGATCGGTGAGAGCTTCGATCAGACTAATACATTTGTCATCCTGCTCAACTCCCTTGTTACCCCTGTTGCTGCTCCTGAAAAATCGCTCCCATTGCCCTTTACCGATAACCTGGGATCTACATATCGCATGGCTGGAATTGAACCCTACATCGACTTCGTTCTGGGACATGCCATGACTCGAAAGCCCCAAGATCTCAACGAGTATCAGACTCGGCTGCTGAATTACCACTGCTTGGAATTCATTGTGGCGTGTCTAAGGTCCTTTAATGAGGAGTTTGTCACCATGTTTAGCCAGCCAAACCTCGCTTCTAGCGGAGCAACGACGGTCATTGACTATGTGCGCCTTCACCCGTTTGCCCGTGTGATGGAGTGGCTTTTCAACGAGGACGTTCTCAAAGTTCTATTCGCGGCTAGTCAGCAGGATGTCTCGGAAATTGCACACACATCTTCTGAGTCGGTGCTATCGTTAACTCTCCTTCACACCATTGAGGTCATGAATTTGGTTGTAGATCTTCAATCTACCTATTTCAATGTTGTCAGACCTTTACTCCGATCTCACCCTACAGTGAGCCGAACCAGCGTTGCAAATTCGTCGCTAGCTTCGTTCGAGGACAGTGTGTTGAACAACCTAACCCTGGTTCCCGCTCTTTGTTTGTATTGTGGTACAGGACATCAACAGCTCACTGTCACATCCATGGCTCTGCTGGAGAAACTTACAAGTTCCCGCAAGCTGAACAGAATGTCCTCCCCGGAACTTGCTAAGTGGCAGTCTTCGAATAAGATTGTTGAGGTTCTGGCCAGTGAAGTTGATGTCGACAGCGTTTCTCGCTCCCTCGTTTCCATGATGGAACCCGATTCAAGAGAGCTGGAGTATGGCCCAGGTGCTGCCGGCTATGTCATTCGAGAAAGCCTGTTGGCTCTTTTGAACAGTTGCCTTAGCATGATTACAGACCGGCCTACTGTTGCTCATCTTTTGCTAGGTTTTAGTTGCATCAGCAACATTCTGGATGTTTCTCCACAAGGCTTATTCGCAAATCGAATCTCTCTGCTGCATTCCATAATTGGCTTTCTTCAGACTTACCCAGACGGACTCGGTGGCAGCATGATCTCGTGGACAGTCCATCTAAAGCGCATGGCGTTCGAGGTCTTGAAGCATCTGTGGTCCTCAAAGCTTGCAAGCTATTTCACATTAGGCGAAATGCGTGCTCACGGGTTCCTGGCGAACATGTTCGCTAGTCAGCCGATTATTGGGCTCAACACTGCCTGGAATGGGCATACGATAGCCTCTGATCAGTTCTGGCTTACTGATGCCACTTCAGCATTGGCGGAATTTTTACTTTATCGAAGCCATTTATTTGCGTATGCCGCAACTGAGATTCGTTCTGCCGCCAAAATTGGATCACCTACACTTCAAACAGAGATTCTATCAACGTTGCTCGGGTCTTCGACTCTGGAGGATGGTCAACCATTCGCTCATGCTTCGGTCTTTGACTTGTTTGATTTCGCTGACTTGGACGTCGGCTGGCAGACTGATCCCCCTCAGCTACCTATGCTCGCTAAGGTGGTCAACGACGTCTTTGCCAAGCAAGAAGAGGACTCATTGGTCCTTTGCAACGTCGCTGAGCTAGAGGAGCTTATCTCTGCTCATCGAGAGGAAATATTTGGTTCTGGCTTACCTCGTCCAAATGAAGAGGAGCAGTTTCAATTAGAGGCCGATGGCCTGAAGTTGTTTGTTCTAGCGACGAACCAAAGCCGTCAAATACGACGTAACCACTACCTTGCCTTGCGATCATGGACTGAGCTTATCACCACAATCACCACTTGCTCCATTATTGACGAGGCGAGCAGGCCGACTTTTGTCTTGCATGCCATTCAACTGATTCTTCCCAAGCTTGAAGCTGCCATTGAAGGCGATTCACATGAGGCGGTTGAGCTGGCACGTTTGGCTGAAACGCTTATTGGCAAATTGACGTCTGACATCTCCGTTGAATCGGCCTCCCAGAGTGGAGACATTATAGACGAGAAACTCTTCCAGCTTTTCCAAGTTTCTGTTCGAGGAATTCTAGTGGCTTCTGATAATTTGGCTTTGCGGGAAGTTCTCTATAGCATCTCAGCGCAGTATCTGTCGCGCATCACATCGTCCGATTCAACGCACGATAATTTGAGACGCCATAGCCAACGGGTTGTGAAGACCGCAAGTCCGGGCTTCATTGAGACCATCTGTGACGATGCGTACACTGGTCAAGAAACCAATCGGGCTGCGGCTCTTCTACTCTTGAATTGTCTCGGGGCTCTTGACAACAAGACAGACCGCGTTCTAGCAGAGCTGATTTCTCAATCGAACTACCTCAGCTTGTTCATGGATGCTCTGAGGTCACTGCCTGCCGAGCTGCGAAATGCACAAGCAATTGGTAAACTTCATCCTTTCCTATACCTTACTGAAAATGTTTCACTAATTTTTTCTTAGATACTCCCGCCCTCCTCGCGTACTATGAGTCACTACTTGCACTCCTTCAACAACTTTCTCAATCCAAGAATGGCGCCATTTATGTCATTAAGTCTGGCCTGTTTGATTCAGTCCGCGAATCACAACTCTTTGCCGCCGATCCTGATATTGGCATTGGTGAGCTTCCCCACTCTGAAAAGAAAGGTCCCCAGCTAACTTTCCCAGATATTGATAATTCTGATGCTCTCCGGAAATACTATGATCTCCTTCTATCCGTCATTCGCGTGATTGTGTCGGCCGTGTTTTCCCGAGGCGTTCACAACGAACAAATCAAAGAGCAAGCTCGAATTTTCATCGCGGAGAACCGGTCCTGCATGGTAGGCATCTTCAAACGATTCGCAAAGATTGGAGGTAGCGGCAAATCTGAGCATCACGAGGCACTATGTGAATTAGTGAAGTCTTTCATGGCGCTCGTGACAGCCACCGATTATCTCGAGGTATGGCCTACCAGCAAACAATTCAATTGATCTCATACTGACTCTCTATCTAGTTTGAGGAACAAGAAGTGCCACAGGCCTCCCCATTTATGTCATTTTCCTAAACAATTTAGAAAATTTGGTTCGCTTGTCACCATTGATGAGGGAGACGCTCAGGAAGAGCATGGCGTGTACCATATAGTGTGGAGTGAAGGTTACTTTTTGGTGGCTGAGCGATTTGGAGTTAGGATTCACGAATGCATTCAAATATACAAGTACATCTATCTCTACAGATTATCTCCGATTGGCAGCTAGCTAGTAATGTAGCACATTATCCATATTGAATTATGTATAACTACCATTATCTTCATATTATTACCATGGACCTTCTTTAATTCCCTACACATGTAGTACGGGAATGAATGGTCGGAGCTCCCATATCTTATCGCCGTGCGGAGCCAATCTTGCAAGGAGCAACGTCAACTCCCCTCAACAACATCCGAACTCCGCTTGAACTTCACCCAACCCTGCGCGGTGGATATGTCCGATTCATCACTTCGCTATCTTAATCCAAGCTAAGAGAACCTTATCATAATCGGACCGAACAGGCTGGATGCAGCGGAACTCCAGCGAGGCCGACCAGAGGAGCGGTAAGCGCACATCGATCGGCAAGAGGAAGCTCCCTGAACAAGGAGAGCCAACGCAGCCGCAGGCGCAAAGGACCATCTCTGAGCTTCTCTCCAATAACTCGCGCAGCGACTCCTCACTGCACCGCTCGCCGTCCTCAAAGCGCTCCCGCATCTCTCTGTCCCCCACTCGTTCGACCTCATCACAACCAACTTCTCCGAACAAGATGTATAACTTTTCCGGGTCCCCGCCTAAGAATGGTGCAGCTTTTCTCCGAGCGAACCCGGGCGCGAGCAACGTTCCTCCGGTCAAGGCGCAAGCCTTCACTAACAATCGTCAGAATGCCTTCAGTCCTCACGGCGGGGCCAAGAAACTGGTCGTCAAAAACCTTCGCTCGAAACCTCGGGCCGATCATGAGCCCTACTTCGAAAAGGCATGGACGCAGCTCAATACGGCATTAGCAGCGATTTTCGAGGGGAAGAAGCCCGAGGTATCTCTAGAAGAGCTCTACAAGGGTGCGGAGAACATGTGCCGGCACGAACGGGCGCCGTTGCTGGCCAAAAAGGTCCATGAGAAGTGTAAAGAATACGTTGCTGGGCAATTACGGGATAATCTCGTGTCTAGAGCAGGGAATGGGACTAATGTCGATACATTGCGGGCAGTGATCGATGCGTGGTCAGCCTGGCAGTCAAGATTAATCACCGTGCGATGGATCTTCTATTACCTAGATCAGTCGTTCCTCCTGCACTCCAAAGAGTTTCCAGTGATACAAGAGATGGGTCATATTTTATTCCGCTCCTACGTCTTTGCCGATCCGAATCTCAAGCCCAAGATCTCACACGGTGCCTGTGATCTCATCGCGGCTGATCGGGGTACAGAGACCACAGTCCTTGCCGATTCGACGCTTCTTCGAGCTGCCATTGAACTATTCCACAGTCTAGATGTATACAGCGGCGAGTTCGAGCCGATGTTTATCAATGAGACAGAAAAGTTCGTCTCTTCATGGGCTCAAAGAGAAGCCAGTGGCTACCTGGCCTCATACGTCGATAACAGCCATACTTTAATTGAACAAGAGGTCGAACGGTGCGAATTATTTTCTCTCAACCGAAGTACCAAGCAGAAATTATCTGAATTGCTCGACGAAATATTGGTCTTGAGTCATGATGATTTCCTGCTTAACGAGAAAGAGGTCCTCGGGTTGATGCGCTCAAACAATAACCGAGCTTTGAAACAATTATACAGCCTCCTCAATCGAAAAGAACTTGCTAGCAAGCTCAAATCAGCCTTTGGCGCATACATTATTGAAGAAGGATCAGGTATTGTGTTCGATGAAGGGAAGGAGGCAGAAATGGTGGCCCGCTTATTGGAATTCAAGCAGCAGCTTGATCAGACCTGGAATAGCTCTTTCGATCGCAACAGCGAACTAGGTGACACTTTGCGGGAAGCCTTCGGCAAATTCATGAATATGGGTAGAAAGAGCGATGCCACGGGTGGTACGGATAACCCGAAGACGGGAGAGATGATTGCAAAGCACGTCGATCGTCTGCTAAAGGGTGGTTGGAAGCTGCCATCCGGTCAGCAGGGTGCAACAATGGCAGACGAAGACGCGGAGATCGACCGGCAGCTTGACCAGGCACTTGATCTGTTTCGATTTGTGCAAGGCAAGGCCGTCTTCGAGGCTTTCTACAAGAATGATCTTGCTCGACGTCTTCTCATGGGGCGAAGTGCCAGTAATGAAGCTGAGAAGAGCATGCTCATCTTACTCAAGAAAGGTTTGTCTGACTACCATTATTGCCTTTAACATGGTTCTAATCTTTCTTGTTCTGCTAGAATGTGGCCCCAACTTTACGCACAACCTTGAATCCATGTTCAAGGACATGGAGGTGGCTCGTGATGAGATGGCCGCCTACAAGAATCTTCAACGGGAACTTCCTCGTAAAGATCGCGCACCTGTAGATCTTGATGTTAGTGTGCTCTCGTCAGCCTCATGGCCCACATACGCCGATGTCCCGGTTCGAATTCCGCCGAGTGTTGCGACATCAATCAAGAATTTCGAAATCTTCTACCATAGCAAACACACGGGCCGCAAGCTCAACTGGAAACACCAGCTTGCCCACTGTCAATTACGAGCTCACTTTCCAAAGGGCGTGAAGGAATTGGTAGTCAGCTCATTCCAAGCGATTGTACTGATCCTGTTCAACGACGTATCTGATGGTGAAGTATTGAGCTATGCTGCCATTCAGGAAGCTACTGGATTGTGTAAGTTGCATGGTTTCGGGAAAATGTTAGAGCATTACTGACTTCATTTTCCAGCCGACCCAGAACTGAAGCGAACGCTACAGTCCCTTTCCTGTGCCAAGTACCGGGTTCTTTCCAAGAATCCTAAGGGTAAAGACGTGAATAAGACAGATGAATTTTCGTATAACGCAGGATTCGCCGATCCCAAGATGCGGATTAAGATCAATCAAATCCAGCTCAAGGAGACCAAGGAAGAGAACAAGACGACCCACGAGCGGGTAGCGGCCGATCGACACTTCGAAACTCAGGCGGCAATTGTGCGGATAATGAAGAGCCGCAAGACAATCAAGCATCAAGAGCTTATTGTTGAGGTGACGGAAGCCACGCGCAGTCGTGGTATGCTGCAGCCAGCTGAGATCAAGACTAATATTGAGAAGTATGTCCCCTTCTTTCCCCCAGCTAGTTCACGTACATGGACATGGGATATTGACTTTGGATAGGTTGATTGAGAAGGATTACATGGAACGAGGCGACAAGAATACCTACATCTATTTAGCATAAGGAAGCCAGAAATTTCAGACTCCGACTAGTATATTTTTTTTTTCATGTGGTAACAGGACAAGGACTGTGTACGCAGTACACAGTACAGAGTAGTTCTTCTTTCGGGCTGAAGTTCTGTCCGAGTTATGTACCTTGAGCTTGGCTCCCGGTAGGACGACCAATCGGCTAAGGAAGTACGATCTGCAATATCCTGTACTTTTGCGATGTTGAATACATATTAAATTTTATGGTCATTCCCATCTTAGCTGGCCTTTTAGGATGATATGTGGCTTCATAGCCTTTTTCTCCATCGTTTTTAGAACCAAAAATGAAGTCGGAGTAGCTCCGATCCGTGTTTCTGCCGAGTCAAGCTGATTTCCCCGGGCTGTCGCCGACTCCGAGTTCCCGCAACCGCGGTAGATTGAAGGGTTCTAGAAAGCTCGTAGAAGTCTATACGTAATGAACTTCCTACATAGTATGTCTACGCTTTTTGATCTTGAATTTGAATGTGGTAGATAAGGTAGACTTGATCTCAGTAAGATGCAGGGTAATCGAGTAAAATCGTCATCTATCAATCAATTGAATTGGGTTAGATATTGCCATCAGCTACTTTTTTACATAGTTGCTCTGCGTATCTGTACTGTAGGCAATGTACTTTAGCTAATTTCCCTTGACCATGGTTACGCTAAATAGAGTACTGGTCGGTGCGCGGACCTTTCGGGCGAGCTTCCCTCGGAGACTGTCAACATACTGTACAGTATGTAACTAGTGTATGCACGGGTATTAGGTATTTCCACTCGGGCGAGAATCTTATTGACAAACACAAGGGGGAAAAAAGAAAGAAAAAAGAAAAAAGAAAAAAGAATCCACCGTTTGCAGCGGCGAAATGCCCACTCGGACGACAAATTGCCACCACAAGGTGAAGGGGTACCTGGCGGATTCACGGGATGTCCGTGAAGGGTAATCCGAATAGTCCGAATGTGGATGGAATTGTGGATGAACTTTTGACGTTGTGGAGGAAAGATGCAGTCATCGTGGCCGATCTGCTGGTCCATGTGAGCAGAAGAGAATTATGAAAAATGGACTTGGATCAGATTGTTGGAACATAAAGAGCTGGCACTGTCCTGGTAGATTCTCTTGACTTTTTTTTTGATCTCCTTTTCTTCTACTTCTACTTCTACTCATCTTCCCCATACTCTCCCAACCAACCGCGGAGTATAGTGTACGTACTTCATTAGAACACACTCTTCTCACAGACTAGTCAATTCTTCATGTAAGTACTCGTGTTATTATTTCTACAGCTTTACAACTCAATTACTTTTCATCTTCAACCATCTACTTGTGTTGGCAACTAACAATCCTGACCAGCTTTCGCTGCGTCACCCCCCACTTTTATTTCCCCGCCTCTCCATCGCGCCCCGATCTGCTTTCTTTTCGAGCTTGTGACGAGAAGTACATACGCTTCAACCAAGCCTTGACGTCTTCCATTGTGTCAATTGCTGCAGCCACGAAGTCTGTGTGATTTTTGCATCAATATCGTGCATAAGAAGTGATATATCCGGCATTTCTTTTTCTTTCCCCCAAATCCACATCCATAAGTATATATCGACTACGATTTCCGAGCGATTCACACGGTATTCCGATTCGAAACCAAAAAGTAACCCCTGAGACTTTGAAATTAACGACAAGACGACTGAACATATCTTAAAAGAGTATATTAAAATCCAACAAAATGCAGAGTATGTCTTCCATGATCCGCATAAAAAGCACAACCATGTCTGACCGTCTTTTCTAGCCAAGCACTTCTTTACCGACCCAAACCATCTGGTTCTGACCGCACTGAATTCCCTGACCCTCACCAACCCGTCCCTTGCATTGGATGTCGAGAACAAGATTGTTTTCCGCCGACCAGATGCGCCCCGCAAGCCCAAGAAGGTTTCCATCGTGACTGGCGGTGGTTCCGGCCACGAACCCGCTTTTGCCGGTTTTGTCGGCCAGGGTCTCTGTGATGCCGCCGTTGCCGGCACCATCTTTGCTTCTCCATCCGCGGAGCAAATCCGTAGAACTGCCATCGATCGTGTCCCTACGGATCAGGGTGTACTGATCATCCCAAATAACTATACTGGTGATGTCTTGAACTTCGGTATGGCGACGGAGAAGTCGCGCGCTGCTGGTATTAAGACTGAGTTCTTTGCCATGGCTGATGATGTCGGTGTTGGCCGAACTAAGAGTGGTAAGGTTGGTCGTCGTGGTATTGGTGGTGGTATTTTGATCTTGAAGCTGGCTGGTGCCTTAGCGGAAGCTGGGTAAGTTTTATACTACCGGCTTATTCAAACTATGAGAATAGAATGGCTAACGTAATCTTATAGTGGCTCTCTGGACCAGGTTTACCGTCTTGTCCAACAGACCAACGATAACCTTGTCTCCATTGGCTCTTCTCTGCAGCATGTCCATGTTCCTGGCCGTGGTGTCCCTGAAGATTCTATTGCCAGTGACGAGGTCGAGGTTGGTATGGGCATTCACAATGAGCCCGGATCTCACCGTACCAAATTTGAACTGGTTGGACTGGTCACTACCATGCTTCGCCAACTGCTCGACCCTAATGACTCCGACCGCGCATACATCAAATACACTCCCAAGGATCAATTTGTTCTTTTGATCAACAACCTGGGTGGTGTTAGCCCGATTGAGCTGTCCGGTATCCTCGATGAGGTCCACCGCCAGCTGACTGGCAGCTACAACATCAAGCCTGTTCGTGTCATTCAAGGCTCATTCTTGACTAGTCTCAATGGATTGGGATTCAGCATCTCGCTACTGAAACTGGAAGACACTGGCCTCGGCGCAGGAAAGTCAATGCTTGAGCTCCTGGATGCACCCGCCGAAGCTACAGGATGGTCGAACCCAATTCCCACACCCACCTGGGAGAACCGCAATGACAGCCCAGTACAGCTCAAGAACTCCAATCTGGGACAAGAGAACCCTAGTAACCTGAAGTGTAAGTCTCAACTGAGCCCCCTTCCATACCGAGAACAACACGACTAACCGATAATTCAGTGGATCCCGCCATCGTGAAGAAGATTCTCGGCGCCGGCCTGAAGAGCGTCATCAGCGCCGAGCCCGAAGTCACTCGATTCGATACTATCGTTGGCGATGGTGATTGTGGTATCGGTCTTAAGCGAGGTGCCGAAGCCATTCAAAAGCTGTTGGATACCGCCCCTCTAACCGACGACATCGTCAACACCGTAAACCAAATCGTCACTGTCGTCGAGAATGTCATGGACGGTACCTCAGGTGCCATCTACGCCATCTTCTTGAACGCATTGGCCCACGGCCTTCGCGATCAGGACAAGGGCTCCCCACTGCCCGCCTCAACCGAAGTCTGGGCAAAGGCACTGAAGCATTCCGTCAATGCGCTGGCCAAGTACACTCCCGCGAAGCCTGGTGATCGAACCCTCATCGACGCCCTGGTGCCATTCTGTGATACACTCTTCGAGAGCAAGGATGTGCACGCTGCTGCTGCGGCCGCACAGAAGGGTACCGAGTCAACCAAGAGCATGAAGGCTAGCTTGGGTCGCTCTGTATATGTTGGTAGTGAGGAGGAATGGGTTGGCAAGGTGCCTGACCCTGGCGCCTATGGTCTTAGCGAGTTCTTGACTGGTCTGGCCAAGTCGGTTTAGACGTATTTCGCTTTCCAGTCGTCGAGTTCATAAGCCATATACCTGACTCCGGGTTCTCCGCTGAGTCTTGTTCTAATATAATCTCATGATAGCCATGACGGTGTCAATTTATTTGGTTCAAGTGATTTCTTGCGCAGTGTGTACTAGTAGACGGGACCAGGAGGTCTGATACTCAATTGACTAATGTCCGGGTTACCATTATATAGGTAGCTACCCTGGAGGCTACCCTGAGAGAGTAAGTATACTACAGATATATACCTAATACGTGACGATAAGTAGCAAAGGCGTCCTCTATGATCATTCAGAATCCATTGCTATTCACTTCTGCTCCAGAATAAGACGCCACCCTGCTCAACAGCCGAAAAGAAAGGCATAAAAATCCAAAACAATGAACGCCGGAGTGTTCTCTTGATCGCTCATCCACTTTTCAAGGAGCAAGGCGTATGCAGCCCGCGTTAGGATAGAAAAATAAAGCCAAAGTCATAGCTACATACGAATATTACCTCACGAGACAAATTCGCTAATCTGTCCGAAATGCGTAGCGGTGACGAGCAGAAGCAAGGGCGAAAGACGGGAGATAAAAAAGATTCGTAGGGTTAAAAGGTAGAATAGAGGGTATCGAGATCGATTACATGATGAGGTCTTTTTTTTTCCTTTGAAAATCCATAGGCCACACTTTTTGTGGATGACGTGCGTTGCAAGCAGGAGAGATTTGAACCATCAATTCCCGCCGATCCAATCCAGGAGAGACGGAGACAGAGAAAATGCGATTGGAGCGGGATGGATGCGCAAAATAGGTGAAGATGATAGAGCGCTCAGCTGAGCAGAACCAGGATGACGGAGTCACCGCGCAAAAACCTACATAAATACTTAGCAAAAGGACGATCTCATGGCGAGTCGCAGCGACTATCAATGCCGAATGGTGGGGGTTCAGCTCAAGGCATTTAGATCAAAAACTCACATCTTGCTAATGAAGCGATCCTTGTTAACACCCTTACTCTTGCTTCCCTTGGGTTTCTCGGTCCACATTTCCTTTACGTTCTCCAGAACCATGTTGCAGTGTCGGTCAAAGGCCTTAACGCGAGCCAATAGCTTGCGGTTGTTACGGCAAGAGATCAGGACCTGGGTGTGTGTGCGGGTGGCGGTCTGCAGGAGAGAGAGCGGGCCGGCGGTGAGCTCGTGCTCTTCGACGAGAGCAACCTCATATTCGCTATTGAGATGCGCGATGCACGATTAGTTTTCTGTATGTTTCTGGCTTGCATCGGAATGTGACAGGGGAGGAGCATTATCGAGTGCCTGATAGTCTTGACCCCACATTTATCTGGGTAAGCAGAAACCAGAGGAGGGAGGGGGAGGGGAGAGAATCGAAAACATCATGGAAATGATAGTCATCATGTAGGACTGATCGGGACTTGGATTGAACGTACGTGAGCTCGCTCTTCGGCTTGTTAAGCAGATCTCTGTGAGAGTTTTGGTCAGTCAATGAAAGAGTCATAGATTCGTCGTGCAGATACGTACTGGATCTTGGGGTCAGGAGCTGTCGACATTGTGTAGTTTGGGGGTATTAAAGGGCCTGGAGGTCTCGTCGTGATGAAGGAGAATCGCGACTTGAGGTTTGACGGCACGTGACGAGCTTCGGTGTTTCTGCCTTAATGCCTTGATGTCCGGACAGACCGCCCGTGGATCAATCTTCAACGATGATCTTTTGATTCAAACTGTGCTTTATTTCATGAAAATGACTCAGTGTATATCGATGTACCTCAGTAGTTACCTCAGAATCTACCCATTATGATTTCAACCACTCAAAAAGAAGGCTGTTGGCATTGCTAAACGCTAAACTATTTACCCTTAGTTTAAAGGTTTCCTATACTAGACGTCATCCTACCTTGGCGAACACTCGCACCCCGTATATAAAACTCTTGTATCTTATTCCAGGGTTTATTGAAGATCAAAACTTATAATTTATGAGGAGTATCTTTATAAATATTTCCTTGCGTTTAAATGCATTAGCAAGTCTTTACAAGTACCAGTATGAGGTGGATTCAGCCTGTTGTGCATAGGTACATGCATATACATCGTAGCAACTATATCCAAGTACTATGAATCTCGCTCTGGCATTGAGAATTATGTCTCTGGAAATTCTGAAAACCTATCAAAAATGTTCTATAATATTACTTCAAAATAAATGGTTAAAATTCCCAATGTTTTTCACATTAGATCTGTAAATGTGTAATTGTTGAATTGCCATTGACCATTTTGCACCGGATTGATGCTGACTAACCGACACGCCTCGCGATTGGCTGTCACGTCGCGTACACGCTTGTTTGACAAGATCGTCGGATAGCTTCAACCCGCGAAGCAAGGTTCCTTCTTAAACCTCCAGCCCTCTTCATCCTCTCTGCAGGTGCTGCAGCTCCCTTTCTATTTTTCCCTCTCTCTACTCTTTATTCCCCCCCACATCCCTCTCTTCATCGATTCTCCCTTGGTAAGAGCGGTCTATCCCATTTATCCTCTTTCAGAATTCCTCCGTGTCAATCATCACCCGGTTAACATTCCACAGCTGCACAGACTGCTCCACCAATTTGCTGCATTACCTACCTTTTCTCCCGGGCGACAAAATATTTCCATTATTCCACGCGGGGGCATTGGCTAGTTTCGACTTGATCCTTTTCCGAATACTACCTGACGTGCATTGATTATCGAATCTATTCCTCCTGCTCGACCATTCGAATCTCCACCTCCCCCTGCGATCTGCTTCGGTCCCTGCCTCCTACTACCTGCTTTTCGAATCCCCGCTGTTCTCCCTTTATAATATCTACTCCCTCGCCAAGGTCGTTCATTCATTCGTCTCTTTTCGTGCATGGTGGACTACCAGAAATTTGTGAGATGGAATCTCAGGACGGAATCACCGTCCGCCCTATGAGGCGTATGGATCTTTCTTCTCTGAAGTGCTTGGGATAAATGCTAAATAGGGTCATTGAACAGTGAAGGTTCTTTATACGTTTGACAACGACAATAAGACCAATTGCCTCGCTCGGTGGCCTCACGTGCTCGATGTTCAAACTGCCTATCTGGATGAACAGACTCCGGTCGGAGTGATAGAATTGAAGACATGTATTCAGGCAATCGTTTCCGCCAGGTACGAAAATTTTCTGTCCCCCTCAAATTCAATCTCGCTCTTGATTTAGTGCTTATGCAACCTATTAGTCCCGAATTGGTAGCTCAATTGGGCAAGGACTATACGGTTTACGCCTATGACTATTCGGAATATGAAACGCCTCTTGTTGGACAGGGAATGCTATCATGGGTTTTGGCGTCCGCCTCTCCAACCCCCGAAGCTCCGGCTCATCAGTCGAAGACTATGGTAACGGGTCGTGTGTGCAAACACCCTCTTGGTCTTTTCACGAAAAGTTCAGCACAGGAGACTCTTGAGGTCAAGCTCCGACTAGTACCTGTTCCCACCGTCATGCAAAGCGAATACCTCGACAGCATGCAAAAGTATCGCGAGCTGAGTAGTGTCATTCCTCACGACTTTGATGCCCAGTCCTGGACGAACTTCATGCGTCAAAATCCGTCTCTTTTGGAACGCTCCCGAAGCCAACATTCCGAAGCTGCTTCCTCGCCCATGCATCACTCCGGCATTGAAAGGTTTCATCAGCTATTAAGTGAAGGCACCACTCAGCGCGAATTCTCGAATTACCACAGCAATGAGTCGATCCGTTCTGCATCACCTACCCATTCTTATGCCCCCAGCCGAGTTTCTACCCCCGGCGGAACGCGGTCTTCCACACAGCAACAACAATCCCAGTCTAAAGGATTCACATCTAACGATATGATCCGCCCATCCTCAAGTGCCTCTATGCGTGACAATGATTTCCAAGCCCCTAGTTATCATCAAAGAAGAGGATCCATCCTGTCTGGCTATGGCAGTGGAGAAGAATCTACAGACCCCCAGCCCCGTAAGAGGGCTAAAGTATACCAAGCGAGCTGGCCTGGAAAATCTGATATGAATATTGAAAGACAGCCAAGCTCACTTCGGGTGCAAGCCAGCACGGCTGCCTCTGTTCGAATCCATCGCCCGACCCCTGTCAACCCTCTTCTGACAAGTGAGCATTCTAACGAGGAGCCTGTTCGTCCGCCTACGCCGATTTCGCGCCCTGGTGATAATCAACGCCGAGTTCGACTGTCCTCTAGCCTCCTACGAGAGTACTCTGCCCCGAGCACTTATACATCACCATATGCGCACAGTGACGATCTAATCCCCACAGATCAAACAGCTACTTCGCCTGATGACTCGCGTTATCAGGGTCTGTTTGAGCCGTCATTCAGTATGCCGTCGTCTCCTCCAGTTGTTGAGTCCCGCTTTCCGCCCAAGTCGAGTCCGAACCTACCTCCTATATCTCTGGACACCGATTCAGGGTTTATGAGTGGGGGCTTGGATGATATGATTGACGACACAGCCACAACACCCGTGGACGAAGGCCAAAGACCCGACTCGAATCCTATTGATACAGCTCGAGCTTGCTCTGTCAGATCTGCCGTTCAGGCTACCTCTCCGGCCAGCACTGCCGACATCACACCCCAGAACACAAATGCTGCATCGTCCCAACCCTCAAAGAAGCAAAATTCTCGACAACCTCCTGCCCGGACACAATCCTGCGCCTCCTCGAGGCCGAGCTCGAGAGCTGGCGCCCAATACACCCCGAAACAGCTCGCCCCGGCACCCATCTCTCAGAGCGAACTTGAGCAGATGCTAGCTACGATACCAGCCAGCGATCCCATTGGTCCTACGCATCCACCTCTTGTCCACTCGCAAACGTGGGCAGGTCCCATGAGTGACTGCTATGCACAAACACCAGGAGCATCGGCACCTCCGCCTACGAGTAGGAGGAATCGCAAAGGCGACTCATCCAAACAGGCCAAGCGAATCCAAACACGCCTCGAAACTGCTATTCGGGATGGGCAAATGCCACCTTACTGCGAAAATTGTGGCTCTATCGAAACCCCGACATGGCGGCGGGCATGGTCAAAGGAATTCAACGGAAATGAACAAGTTGCTCAAAGCATGATGGCTGACGATAATCATTTGCTTTGGGAAGCACTGGACAAGGATTCCAGCAACCAAGTCACAAAATTCAAGATCTACAAAAAGAGCGTTCTTGAAGAGGACGTCGACTTTGTTCAAGTTCTACTTTGCAACCCTTGTGGTTTGTGGCTTTTCAAAGCGAAAACGATGCGCCCAGAGAACAAGTGGAACAAGCAGCCTGCCGAGCGAATTGGCGAGAAAAGAAAGCGACCTTCAAGGAAACGCAAGCAGAGTGGAGGCCCTTTGTCCAAACCATCGACTCGCACTCGCAGCAAGAATGGAGTGAGTGAGGTCGCTGCCTCATCTCCCGCTCCAACAGAAGCATCGTCTGTACAGAACGATGAGGGCAATACGCCCCAACTCGAAAATATACACGAAGATGGTCAAACCGAGGCTGAGGATTGCGATGGATCTGCAAGCAAGCGTCGGCGGGCAACTAGTGCCGAACCACCTCGATCAACTGATTTGGTCAAGGATCGCTGGGAGGGACAGGATGCTGTTGAAGCTCTCAAGCTTGCGATTCAGTCCAGCCCTGCAAGGAACATGGAATCGCGAAAGATTTCTTCTGCAGATGAAAACAAGCTGACTCCCAAGCCTGTGCGACGGGCGTTATTCCCAACATCCCAGAATGAAGGACCTCTAAGAGAGCTTGATGCCTCGTTCGTTAACAGCTGCTCTCCTCGACGCAGTCCCCGTATTGCTTCCTCCTCCCGCGACGGTAAGCAGCACCAGGAAAAGGAAAACCAAGGACCAAATGACGAAGACGATCTTGGTGAACTTTTTGAGAGCCCACCTATGGACTTCGATCTTCCAGTCAGCCCCACTCCACGTCGACGCAACGCTCGTGTCAACGTGATGCAGGAGAGACGCCACTCCTTGCCTTCGAATTCTCCGACTGCCAGTCGGAAAAGGGAAGCTGGCGCCGCCGCAAATGCAGCTCGTCTAACTGCAGAGCGCCTTCAGCGTGTTCAGAATGGCCAGGGCAGTACTCGATCTACTCCTCGCCAGGGTCGCTCACCCAACAAGAATGCCTCTGGAGCACTCGTCGAAGGGGTCCTTCATCCGGAGACCTTCAACTCTCTTGACGGCATGATGCTCGATATCTTTGATAACGCCAATCATCCTCCTATTGGCCTGGACGAGGTGAAATTCTCCGGCGATGACTGGGCGGACTGGCTTCCCTCAGACTATGTTTCCCCCACTGGATCTGAAGACGGCCCAGCCCCATCAGAAGATCTAATCAATGCTCTTCTCTCCGATCCCGCGGGCATGAAAGAGAACTTGCACGCCGCCGAATTCAATATCTTCAACTTCGAAGCCACCGACATCCCTGATTCGGGCTTCTTCAGCTCCGACGCCGCTCACGGCGATAGCGCTGGTCTGCCATCCAAGACTCAGTCTGCCGAGGAGCAGCCCAGTGAACAGGCAACCCTTTAAATGCCTACCTCAATAATATACCCCATTCTCTCCGATTTTTTGATTGTTTTTTTTAGCGACGGCGTTCTGGTTCGGCGGTTGATATGACTGCATACCACATTCATTACATGCTCTCCATGCTTATCTTGTGTTAATTCTACTTCGACATGTTTGGAATGATGACCCCAACCCAAGGCACCATTATGGAGCCTCTATCTCGCTCGCTGCACCGCCAGTGAGCCTCGTTGCTTCAATACCCTTGCTCATTAGATGAGCAGATAGCAACATACTTTATGATCAATAAAATCAAAATGAACAGAATTTAACTCCTCCAATTTGGATTCCTTATTAGCACCCGTGGTAATGTCAATAATTTCTCAGGTCCTGTACTCATCAATCTCGCTATGCGAGTGAGAGCCTCTGCGAAGCCAGGGTCAGCCATGTCGAGAAGCGAGGATGTCATGTAGTCTATCTAGGCTTGACATCTCTAATCCTCCCACTGCTCACTCCTCAATTTGATAATCACTGAAGTGGATTATGGTTCGTGAAATCAAGTACCCATTTCCAAGTTGCAACTCTGGTGGCTTTTGGAATTGTCTTCATACAGATTTTCATCATACACGAACTGGTCTCGGTGACCACTTGGGGTGCGATATTCTCAAGCAATAGAATGAAGCAGTCCAAATGAACCAGAAGTTTGAGTAGACCATGCTTGACACACGGATTTGAAATCAAGTATATACTAAATATCGTCAGGTTTGTAAGGCTACTAAGTATTCAAAAGTGGCAGCCACCGTTATATAATAGCAGAATATTTGATTTTTCCGCTCATGGATCAATTGAAAAAAGCTTCCAAGACAAAGCAGCGCTATTTGAATCAATAGAAGTTCCAGCCACTGGCTGAACACCTGTAGGTCGATGAAAGCTCGGACAAGCTATTTTGGTCGAAGAAAAGTTGAGCTGCGTAACCCCGCAGCACATGTATTATTCATATTTCAGACATAGGTATCATTTATTCGGCATCATAGAAAATAGATTTGAAGCGGTGCGTAGCTTCCACAACTTGCTCATAGGTTCGGTAATCTATCGAAAACGATCCAGCAATTATTAGAAAAAAGCTCAGTTTCGTAACCTTTGAGAAGAAAGATCACTCACCAGATTCCGTAGGGTTGCCCCAGTCCGTTGTTCCCAACACCCGAACACCAAGGCCCTGTTGAATTTACATGGTCAGATATCAATTAAAGGCCTGGTCTTCCACAATCCACCGGGTTCATATCACTGAATCCAATTCAAAGAATGGCTCTTCCCCGCAGGTCCATCAATACAAACATACCTGTCCACCGTCAAGATCAGCAACCTTGCCCACAACCTCAATCATCTTTCCCATCTGCAAATGCGAGTCCGGCTTCAGGATCAGCGTGACATCCCCGTTATTGCCACATGTGATCGTTGCAGTATCGCCGCGCAGCGCGCTGACAGTACCGAGAATCCGGATAGTATGTGTTGAGCGCTGGCCGGCGCTGGAAGGGTGGAAGGCGTTTAGGTGAGCCGGGAGAATGCGTGGGGTTTGGAGAGACATTTTGTTGGTTGGTTGTAGTTCTGCGGAAGATTTGCTTTCGTAGATGAAGATGAGATCCGTCAACGAGGCCTGAAGGAGACTCGGCGGTTTTCGCGGGCGACGCGCTGCGCGGGACGCGTAATCACGTGAGGGTGTATAAATTGATCGTGCAACATCTTTCATCCCAGAGATATATTGAATTTGGTGAGTTCTATTCTCCAATGACATGGAAGGCTGGGTCTTAAGATTGCAATCTCATCAAATGGAGACCCGAATAAAGAAAAAAAAATCTGGTGTAGGCTAAAACGTGAAGCTGCCGACATAGAATATTCAGCATCGAATTGAATAGCGTTGAAATAAGCACTTTTTATTCTAGAGCCAATCCCAAATTTTATTTTCAGATTCTATTAACTTTTATAAGTCTGGCAGACTTGAAATATTTCAACCAGCTCAAGTTCTTCCAGGTTCTTCTGGTCCTTCAAAAGTCGTCGTTATACAATCACATCACGTGAGTAGCATCAATTTCAACCCGAAGCTCTGCTTTCCCGCATTAGCCCAAGCAGCTTGAAGCATCATTTCTTACAAGAGCTTCCGCAATGGAAAGCTGAATAATTAGTCAATCTCACTACAACACCCATCATCTCGCGACGCATACCCTCCACTCCAAATTCATCAGTTCCATCATATCTCACAGCAATGCCGCCTCCGCTTCCCTCCCACCACCGTGGGATGACCGCGAACCCGCTCAAACCTGTCGGTCGTTACCGACCAGGGAAGGCTGTCGCCGAAGAGGAATCATCTTCGGAAGAAGAGGAGGAGGAGGACGTGGAGGCGCAAAGAGAACAAGAAATAAGACGACAAGCCGAGGCTCGGCGCCGGCGACAGCAAGCTCCTAAAGCCAGCTCATTCCCTGCGGCGGCAGCAGCAAAGGCCCAAGAACAAGATGAAGACGAGGAGGGCTTCGTTACGGAGGAAGATGAAGAGGAAGAAGATCATCCCGCCCCCGCGCAAGCTTCACATAAACCTGCGCCGGTAGTGCAATCCGATCAGCCAAAAGCTTCTGCGTCGACGATTACACCGGTGGCAAAACCACAAGAAAGCGAGGAAGAAGAAGACGATGAAGAAGAAGAGAGCTCCGAGGAGGAGAGTAGCTCAGAAGACGAGGCGCCCCGCAGAATGCTCATTCGACCTACGTTCATTAAGAAAGACAAAAGAGGCAATGCGGCAGGACAAGAAGCTGGCGGACAACAACCTTCAGCCGCTGCTACGACAGACTCAGCAGCCGATGATGAGAAGCGCCGCGCACAGCGACAGGAGAAAGCAGATCAATTAGTACGGGATCAGCTTGAGAAGGAAGCAATCGCGCGGTCCGCCGGAAACCGGGCTTGGGATGATGATGAGCTCGTGGAGGCTGAAGAGGAGGGAGCGATTGACGATCGTGATGGAATCGATCCAGAAGGCGAATATGCTGCGTGGAAATTACGAGAATTGAAGCGTGTTAAGCGTGAGCGTGAAGCAATTGAAGAAGCCGAGAAGGAACGCGAAGAGATCGAACGACGTCGCAACCTCACCGCAGAAGAGCGCGACGCTGAGGACCGCGAGTATCTGGCCAAGCAGAAGGAAGAACGAGAAGCCACACGCGGCGAGGCAGGATACATGCAACGCTATTTCCACAAGGGTGCCTTCTTCCGGGATGACTTGGAACGTGAAGGTCTTGATCAAAGGAATGTTATGGGGCGACGGTTTGCAGACGATGTTAATCGTGAAACGCTGCCTCAATACATGCAGGTCCGTGATATGACCAAGCTCGGCAAGAAAGGTCGAACTCGTTACCGTGATCTGAAGTCCGAGGATACGGGTCACTTTGGTGAGGGATATCAAAATCGACGACGAGACAATGCTCCGCCGATTGGTATTACAGATGAACGATTCATGCCTGATCGAGGTGACGATCGCGGACCTCAAGGACCAACAGGAGCCAATGCCAGTGCAGTACGACCACGACGCATGTCCAGATCTAGATCACGTTCTCCGCGACGAGACCGAAATGATAGAAGTCGGTCTAGGGAGCGCCGGAAACGCAGCCCTTCACCCTATGAAGATCGAGACAAGCGCCGGCGTGTGGATAGCCCTTCATGAACAGCTTTTATGACCGAAAGCACATCGTGCTTTCTTCCTAATTCCTTTCATTCTTGGGCGTTTTGGCGGGATCTACTAGAAAAATTGCATGGGCGACTACAAATTTGTGTGATATATTGGCATTCTCAGGAAATGATACTCATCTCGAATTCCAAACTGGGCTGGAGGGAAGAATATATAGTTCGTGTTCCCTCGCCGGGAGGGAACACGAACTATTATATTGAATTGTTTGTATGATATTGCATTGGTTCAATGCAACGAAGACTTTGTACATGAAATTCCAGGGATAATTTTCCAAGGCTCGCCGACTTCAAATAGGCACCATCCTTCATGCATGCATAATTTCGTCAAGTAGTTCGCAATCAGGGTACAGATCCACATTCTTTCAGCATCTGCGGGAACGATAGACCACTAAGTCGAGGGTGCAATTAAGAGCCGCCGGATTCTAATTGTGTGCCAGTCGAGTAGCCATAGACTCAGATAGTCAAAATCGCGGGACGCGTAAAATCCGAGGCTAAGATCGAAGCCCTCTGCCGCTTATTTGACACCTGCGCGCTCAAGGGCCTTCTCCCTTTCCATGACGCTATCACCAAAACGCAGTAAGAACACCGTACGACTAGGCCACATCTCTGTAGGCTGGTTATGAGCCGTGACCTTAGCTTCAAACCCGCATCCATCGCAGACACCTTCAATAACACCTGCGATGAAAGCCGCACAGTTGAGCATGTTCAACTCGCGCGGAACACTGATGTAGGTATTCACCAACGGGTCGTTGTCGGTAATCATGTATTCATTTGGGGTATCTGGTGATACTGAGTGCTCGAGGGCATCGGCAGAGCGCTGGAAGAGGAGTCTCCATAATGGGCCGTGGATGAGGTGAAGGAGGGGGAGGATCCGAAGAGGGCGGTTTGGCGGTGATGATGAGGTCGATGAGCTGGAGAGAGCGGAAGAGGAAGTTGAGGTAGATCGATAGAATAGGAGGTCGAGGAGGCGAAGACCGAGAGGGTATCCCTGTTCGTTTAATCTGGGATCTTTGTCAATATTTATCTCCTTCAAGATATGCTCCTAGTAGGAGTGTAGCGAGCAGCCATGCCCAGGTATAGCATATATTTCAGGTTTATTCAATGAACTCACTTTTTCTCTAAGTCTTGAATCCCCTTTACCCTCCGCTGGGCATATGCAACCATCTCTGCAAAGAGGTAGGCGAAGCTAGCCCGGCTAGACTCTGCATTACGGCTGCGGTTGAGATGTCTATCATAGATGGTTTTGCGATTGGAGGGTACTCGGAGACCAGATGTCGGTTGTGGAGTGGAAGGTGGTTGCGGGGTCTGTGGCTTTTCGCTTGATGTAGACTGAGGAGTGCCGGCATTGCTATTGTTGTTGCTGTTGCTGATGGAGAGCATGGAGACATGCCTAGGCGGCGCCGCCATGGTGTGGAAGAGGTGGGAGTGGGATATTTAATGGTCAAATTAGAAGGAAGATCGGAGATGCGAGATCAAGTGAGAATAGGCGGTATAACAGCAGTCCGGTTAGAGTCGATGGGCCATGGTAATTGGGGAATATATCAACATGGAGGGACGGAGCAGGGGGACGGTTAATGTTGGAGGTCGAGCAAAGCGATCTACGGTGGAGCACATCGCCCTCGGGTGCAGCCAGAGAAATTTCAGATTGCCAAAAGATCTTTTTTTTTCTCGAGCTGCGTTCTACAAGTTGTTTTTGATCTACTGTTTACGAAAATAAAAATTTTTTTGAGTAAATGATCTGATTCATTATGTCTATGACTATAGTATTAGACACTATCACGCCCATATACCGACCAGTCCCATGTAATGCGATGCACAGCAAGATAGAGATGGAGCCGGGGACAACGAAAGATGATAGCGACAATCCTTCAGTCGAGCTTGGGATCTTCCATGGTAGACATGGATTCAAAGAGTGCATGAAATGTTCCTGTTCTGGTGAACCAGCAATGTTAGCGAAGGCTCAATCAAGCTGTCAAGCAAAAACGACAAAAAAAATCCGTTTAAAACCAGCACATTCAATCAGACATCCAAGGAAGATTCTGCGCACAGTGCCGTCTGAAAAAGGTTCGATCGACGACTAGCGTGGAAACTGCGAATGTAGGAAAAACTTTTCATCATCGAAAGGCCAAAGAGGCCCGGCTGGTACGGTGCAACTGCTGATGCAGATGCAGAGATAGAAAAAAAAAATCTCTTTGAGACTTACCAAGTTAGTGTGTGAGAGAGAATGTAGAATGTTGTCCTTTATTTCATTCACTCCATCCAGTTGAACTGCAAGAAATCTGCATCAAGATTTCTTGGGAATCCAACTAGAAGTGGTTGGAGGAAGAAAGTTGAGGAAAGAAGAAAAAAGTTCTCGGGCGGGTTTTTATAGGCGGAGAGCAGCTGCCGGGGAAACCAAACGGGAAGCTTCTAGACAATATCCACTCGCAAATTTTGCACCTCAGTATTTTTCTCTACGCTAAGATGTATTTGTTCCCAATCAAACTGAAAAACAATACAGAATAAAAAAAATTTGCTATATAACCCTTGAAATCTTGAATGTATGGTCCTATATGTACTCCTGATAAACCATCCAGTGGTCGTTGTAGCAGTAAAGAAAAGCAAGAAGAGGCAATATGCCAGTGGAAGAAGGAACAAAATTTGCAGATCAAATAAGTGGACCCATCACTTGAAGCTCTTCTGTTTCTGGCGTGAATTCCAATTGAGAGTCTTCGAGATGCTATGTACCCAGTCCTCGCCTCGCCGTCCTTGTGGCAGGACGTTAGCAAATGGATACCTTGAGGCTGATACTGTGACATAGTCTCCAGGGTGCAGTTCAACCCTATAAGTTCTGGTTAATGGATTGTCCATTCGAGACATAATGCTGAGATTTCCATGCAAGGAGCTTACCTTTCTCGGCCATCAAAGCTAGCCCAGGAACTTGTGCGAGCATCATAGGGCACGCCCATCCGCAATACGATAGTATCAGGCAGAATGATTGGGCGGAAGGATAGAGTATGAGCGCAAATAGCTGTCACGAGGATTACAGGGTTCTCAGGGTGTGATAGAGAACCTCCGGCTGCAAGGTTATACGCCGTTGAACCTGTCGGAGTAGCAATGCAGATTCCATCGGCAAGCAGCGTAGTAAAGTGTTCATCATCGCCAAATAATTCAATTTGAGACATGGCTTGCAAAGTGTTAGATGCGTGACAAACTTCTTCAAGACAGAAATTCAAGATATAAAGACATACTTGGATTTGGCCCACGGTCGAGAACCACGTCGTTCAGAATCTCATATACTCGATCAGGAGTATGAGTTAATGTGTCTTCCCTTTCCTCGCCGATCAATTCTTCAACCAAATCTCGACTCGTCAGTCCCCTAGAATGGGGATCCTTTAATCGCGCTTTACTTCTCATGATCGTACACTCAAATCGCAGCCGAAGACTAACGACAACGCCGTCCCGGAAAGCATTTTCCAGGGTACGCTGGTAGTCGGCAAAGTCAAAGTTCGTAAGAAATCCCAATGAACCAAGTGAGAATGATAGCACTGGCGGTACAATACGCTGGAACAACCAACTAGTATACAGCACAGTCCCATCACCACCCAGCGTAACCACAAAATCAAAAAGATGGGGTTGATCCTGTGCGAGTTTAGGATCCCAAAACTTCAGTCGGTCCTTGGCGGAAGAGTTCTCCTGCAATAGCTGTAACGTCCCGAAATCCGGGTGCGTCTCCATCCGCTTTTCCACGTACACATTATAAAGCGTATCTCTGTCCTTTGAGAGAAGCCATCTCGTCACCTTGCGTGTGAGACTTACAAGAGACTCGTCGTATGCCTTGCTAACCACAAAAACGTTCTTGACCGTAAGCTTGAGCTTAATGCTACCGAGCTTCTTTGATAGCTTGCGGACGTTCCAGGCCATATCCGACAGTTGACGCTTCGTTAAGTGACGAGATTGAATTATCGTAGGAATCGGCTTCATATTACCGCCATCACCATCGACCATTGATACGATATCGTCGTCGTTGAGAGCATTTGTATCGACCGTTGGTTCCTCCTCGTTAAGTGTCCGAATCACATCCTCAGCATCCTCGGGCCCATCGGTATGTTCAAGAGGCGAGGCCCATTCTCCCGCAATCAGCGAGTGTACATAGCAAGCTGTTGTCTTATCATGTTGATCGTAGTGCTGTCGAATTCTCGGTTTCTCCATCATTACTAGTGAGGACTTGCGGCGGTGACTCGAGTCGGGGTAAAAAACGACCTGATAAGGAACAAGAGACAAGATCCAAGCTTAGCAAAGTGTCATGGATCCTGCGTAGATTTTACCCACCTCTAGCCTGTTTTGTGTGTCGGGGTCATCACTCGTCCCTTCGTGGTTCTATGATGCATCCTCGGTCAGTTTATCTGCGGTGCCCCGCGTTCGCGGACACACGTACTTCATCCACGGCGGGCGATGACGCTTTCCGGTTAGCATCCATCACGTAAACAATCTGAGCTCTTTTGATTGGTGTTTAGATTGTCATGTTGTGTTTGCTTCGATGAGATCTCGTTGGCTGGGATGTGGTGGGATGCTATGCGAACGGCGCGGATTACAGATAGAAAGAAAGTGGGCATGACGTCGATCCACCCATCCTTTCGCAACTCCCGCTGGAGGTGCATTTTGACGCTTTGGAGAGACCCTGAGGGACAAAATCAACGACATCAATGACAGCCATTATGCTTATGGAAGACTTGGTAATTTCTTTGTTTCAATTTAGTCCGAAGTTTTATTAGCTTGGCTAGGCAAATGGGGCTTTAATACCTCGGGAGAACTCGTGTTCGGTAGAGTTGTACGAAGATCCCCCGGAATAGAATGGGTCCCCAAAGTCTAGATCTGCTTTTGACATTTGCATTGTTCTGCTATATCTACATAGAGTTCTTCATCTCTCTCAGAGCTGCCATTACATCAACTGGATTGGACTTTCCGGTGACCTTTTGAATCTCGGGGTCCTGCAGTTTGGTTAGCATTATATATATATATATATATATATGTATTGTGTGTATAGATTTCGGGGCAAAGGCTGGTTTTCTTACATTGACGCGCATGAACACATTGTGGAGCTATTTACTTCGTCAGTAATGCTGTAAGCAAATTTACACTGTTGTGATACATACCTTCTCGTCACCAATTGTGAACTTGCCTTGCGTTTGCTGGTTTGCTTCAGCGAACGCCTGAAGCTTCTTGATCGGTTCGGATTGGGAGACATGGGCGCAGAACTTGACATTCGCCTTGGTATACTCGTGTCCAGGCTAGACAGAATGAGCAGATGAAATTCCTAAGCAGGGTATGAAACATACATAAACCTTGGTGTCATCTGGCAAAGATGCCAATGTCTCGTTTAACGCCTTGTGCATCTCTTCAGCATTTCCCTCGAAGAAACGACCGCAACCTAATCATATTAGCCTATTGATGTAAATGAACCGATATAAGTGTCGATCCCTACCTCCGATAAACAGTGTGTCACCCGTGAAGACAACGCGCTGATCTCCATCTTGCATAAAATAGCAGATGCTGTCTTGAGTATGGCACGGGGTATGGAGTGCCTTGACCGAAATTCGCTCTCCAATCTTGAATTCCTCCCCATGAGCCGGGCTCTGAGTGACAGACTGACAATTTTTGCCACCAATAACAGGGAGCTTGCCAAATTGGCTCAGCTAGTTGATGTTAGTGGAAAGAAGCGTCGAAGCGGCCTGGAACCTCATACCATGTCATCGTTACCTCCCGCGTGGTCCCAGTGACTTCAAGGTTTAATCAGCATTGAAAATTCTTTTTCGGAATGAAGAATTAAAGACTCAAGTGTGATACATACTGGTGTGTGTTGACAATAGCGGTTAGGTCAATCTTTCCAGAGTCAATCTGGGACTGCAGAACTGGGGCCACTCTATCGCAGAGCTAGGTTAATTGTACGGTTTACATTGACGAGCACAGAGGACTTACTCTGGGGGATTGGCAGGGTCAATAATAACGGAGTGCTTTGTGGGTTCATCTGTCACCAGGTAGGCATAGTTGTTACCCTTCCCCGTCCCTATTTTGCATAACCAAGGTAAGCTATCGGTATCGCGATAATTGCTGGTTAGATACTGAACATACACATAGGAATCGACTGGACATGCATGTTTCTAACTGGTTGAAAACGATACGGTCGAGTGATGAGGAACTTGGTAGCCCTTGCAAAACTCATCACCAATACTGGGATGTGCGGGGGAAGTCAGTCAGTTGGATAACTAATGATCGCGCTGGCTGCAAGCTTAAACCGCGGATTACACAGCAACGTCATGCGGCTCAACTTTATCCCGAAGTCCGAGGGAGCTCCTTAGTAATTGTGCGCAATCTGATTGGTCTATTCCATAGCTAGAACTGTAGTACAATATATGCATGTACAGTACTGTGCACGGTATGAATACATAGAATAAATCACGGAATTGGTCAGATATGCTTTTGATATTGTATTCTCTGTTACCGCCTGCAGCAAGAAGAGAGTGGTCTATTACATGAAATGCTCTAGTTAATTGGAGAGACCCCCAAAGGCCGACTGTCCCACTTCTCCAGAGGCTCCCATCCACACGCACGAAGTTTCGTTGTGATGTTAGCTTCGACATCTGTGGAGTTCTTTGATAAAGCTCTCTTTTTAGAGGAAACATCAATGGAGCTGGGCGCCACCTTGGATTTGCCCTTCTTCTCCAGCTCTTTGCTCAGCATCTTCGTCCAGTGGGTGGAACTTTGTTCACAAGCAGTAATCACGTAACTGCGGGAGAAATACGGCTGATGAACTGTCCATTGAGATGAAGTTGACAGATGATTTAACCACAAATAAAGGCCCTCTGCATAAGCATTGGCTGGGGAAACATTTGCAGGTTCAAATGCTAGTCTGTTCACCAGTTCCTCGGTGAAATGGGTGAAAAAGGAAGGGTTGCTCTCTGTGATTTTGAGAAGAACTGGATCCCAGTTTTTGAATGCATTAGTTGAGGGGTCTCCGAGCCTATGATTATCATTAGCATACACTGTGCCGGATGAGAACGCTCATCAATTGACCTTGAACAGTACTCACTTTCGTTCAGAATCGACCAAGATAGAACCCTCCAGAAAAGAAGTGGCCAATAATTGCATCCCCTCATCTGACAAAGCACATGTCGAAACAAGTTGAGTTGCGACTGCATCATCATGATCCCGCTTCCGCTTCTTTTGCAGCTGATCTGATCTAGTGGAAAACTTTTGCAGGATCTCACTCAAGGCGGATCCAATGGAAGACTTGTCGTTGTGCTCAGCGATAGGCACATCACTTAGCTCATCGACTCCCGCCCAGTAGTTATCCCAAAGCCACTCGAGAGACCGCTGCGAGGCTTTGCGCAGCACAACCAAAGATGGCGGTTCACGGTGAGTTGCCTCATGGCGTAGCTCGACAAATGATGCAGGCAGACCGAGGTCAACAGCTCGTTGAAACATGGTTTTGCGCTGGCCATGGATCTTGGAATCCACCAAGCCCGTCACGAATCTATGACATGGTCAGTCAATAATGAAGAGTTGAGTATCTAGAGGAAATGATTCCCTATGGCATAGCATACCGACAAAAGGCGGCCGAGTAAGTTGCTCGAATGGAGAAAATGGAGTTGTGCTGGGCATCGTCATGCAGAATCGCGTCTGTTAGAAGCGCAGTTGCTTCAACGTGGTGCGGAACATTCCCGCGTAGCTTCCATGCTTCTACCTACAGCATATTATTAGCATCCGGCAGATTTGGTGATTTCATTGTATAATTGACATACCGTAGCGCAGGCGTGAGAGCGCAAGTCTGGACCTTCATACGAGGCTGATGGATAGAATTCACTCCGCACATTGAGTAATTGAGACTTATCCTTCCAAGCGGTGAATATAATCTTGGACATTTTGGCAATCCAACAAGTTCACCGATTTAATTCTCACTGAATTTTGAGCTTGCGAAATAGGTGGTTGAAGGTATCTTTTTTCCGCCGATGAATTATTTTCGGAAGGGGTTTTTCCATTGGGAATATTTTTCCGGTTCTACGTACTATCTTACTTGCCGCAGGGTCAACGTGAACAGACGACTGATACTTCATATACAAAGGCAAATACGACAATCAATCTTAGATGGCCACCATTCTGAGAAACTTTGAAACCCATGCCATTTACATCTGTTTTCCTTTGCCAGTCTAAACTGGACCGGTCGCAAGGTTCTCCTTTCCGTGAGCCACTTCTGAAGCTACAAGCGTCACTAAAATTTTGATGTTGAACATCAATAGAGAAATTTATTTTACCATATTTGGTTGGTTTGCTATGGTCGTTCTATCGGATGATGTGTTCGCTGCAGAAGCTCTACACTATCCCCAATGCCGTCCTGCGTCCTTGTTCTAACCATTGGATTGCCCATCTGACGAGGCGAAACCTCCCATGCATATTATGAATATAGGTATGCACAACTTTTTTGTTTCACCATTGCGAAGGTTTGTTTGTCTGTAACAAGGATTCATCTGCATCCGAGGCTGTCTGTGTTGATGTCTCAATCGAGGCTATCACTTTGACGTCCAGGTAATGAGGAAAGAAGTGTGGAGGGTGACAGTGGATATGGAAAAAGCAAGGCTGATTTCACATAGGACTGGCTACTAGTAACTTGAACGAGTAGGAAGCTAGTCTATTACCCCGGTTCTTTTCTCATGTTTGTATCCGTGCATTTACTTGCATAAAATCCCAATATTTATCTGCACGCTTAGTTGCAACAGGGCAGGACAAGTCGGCATGCTATTGACTTCGTTTTCAATAGCATGAGGCTTGACAAAAGTCCCTGGTGCCGGGGAGACTGCTGGATGTAATGCACGATGCAAGACACTCTCTTTTCAAGATCCCGCGTCTTGTTAGAAATGAGACCAGTCGCGAGGCATTTTGAAGAAAGCTGTCTACTATGCGCTTTTTCAATTTACCCCAGCTTTTCTGCTGATGCCGGTGTCACATGTAAGGAAACTTACATTCTCCTCAATGCCGACAGTACATACCCTGTAGTACAGTGTATACACAGGACCATTCAAGATAGATCGATTGAAAAACGGAGCCATTCATGTACATAGTACAATGCAGGTAGAGCCTGCGATGGAAAGCTTGGGATCAGGGACATAGTCTAATAGCATATGAACATGAGTATGTTTTACCGACGACGAAGAAGGTCTAGACCAATCAGCAGTCCACCAGTCGACTCAGTTCGCCAGAAATGATACCAGAATTAGTTAGAGAGATGTGGGTTCTTAATTTGAGAACAAAAGGTGATGATGACTGGTGAGGTAATTTGATTGTATTTGAGAGACTAGCGCTTCGCTAAAGTCTCGAAAAGCAACGTGGTTAAGCCACGGCTCCACAGCTATGAGATTCCCAGGGTATCCAACCATGCAAGTTAACTCCGCAGATCCAAAAATGAAAACCGAATAAAAAACACCTCGCTATGCCGCTATCTTTATCAAATAGTAAAACAGTAAAAAGAGATACATGGTGAGAGAAAGTGGACTTCAGATCCATCCAGCATACCCGTAGTTCATGCAGGACTGATTGAAGTTTGCGAATGGCTGTGCCATAGGCATAGGTTGCTGGTCGAGATCATCGTCGTCGAAGAAAAAAGATTTGTGAAGTAAATTCAGACCATATTTGGATGATTGTTTAGGAATTTGTTGCTGTTGTTGGGGCTGAAATTGCGGTTGCATCATGGTCATGGGTTGTTCGGGTGAAGCTTGCTGACTCGGTTGCATATTGCTCCCCTCATCCGTATCCTCCGCGTTCTCATCCTTCTCGTCCTCGGATGGTGAAAATGTCTCCTCCAATTTGAGACCCTTACCCAGCGATCCAGGTTGAGCTTGGGTGAGAGATCGGTCTGGCTTGTTGTAAAGACCCATACCGATTAATTCGTCCTCTGCTTTGCCTTGCTTTTTTGGTTGGCTTGACGGGGCGTCGTCGAATTGTTGAATAGGCAAAAAGTCCGGTGTGGATGGTCCGCTTATTTCACCCGGTGATGGCACACTCGCGTAGCTAGGGCAATTTGTTGCCGCGGGGGGAACATTGGCCATTGAAAGCATATCCAACGACCATCCATCGGAAGTAGTGTCTGCCATGTTCGGGAAATCACTGTTGGTAGTGCTGACATCCCACGCCATCTGCTCGGCCTGTGAGGCGGGCATTGATAATCCCGAGGTCAATTGGGACATGGTCTGCATGGGATTCGAATAGACATTGTCATAACTTGGCGAATAGGCGGGACCAGTTGCCATAGAATAAGGCATCATATTGTCACTGCCATAGACAGGGAAAGCGTTCATTTGATCCGGAACGCCACCCATGCCGGAGTACATGTCCGGAGTGAGGTCCGGTACATAGGATGGGTTTGAAAGGCCACGATTCCTACTTGTTGAAGATGGGTGCCAACTGATCGGTCGAGATTCCCGCGCCGCAGATGCTAGGAGAGCGGCCTCCAGGGAGGATTGATATTGATTTGATGCTCCTTGCATAGCGCCCTGGGCGACAGTTGTCCTCCGGCGGCCAACAGATGAGGGGCTGTTGCCTGCACTGCGAGGCTTCATGACTCGGGTGAGTCGAGGTCGAGGGAAAACACGGGCCCAATCTTGCATGTTGGTGGGTTGACTAGAGACATTGGCATTTGGTGAGAACCATTGAGAGCCTGTCGAAGAGGCTGGTTGTTGATAACAGTAGTTGGCCATATAGATCGTAATAAGATAGAACAGCTGAGCATCACCGATTTGAAGCCCAGGTTGTCCGGTGGGAGAAGGCAATGAATATATGAAGAATACTCAAGGCGTAGAGAGAAGGATGGTGAGCTGGGGATAGAATGTGGGATATTCCAGGGCCGATGTCCCTGGGAAGGAACAACAGCACAGGAGCTGAGGGATATAGTGATATAGAGTAGTATGTATTACCTACTAGGTAATTCTAGTAGTATCGAGGATGAAGGCCAGGCTGGCGCCAGGGCAAGTATATAATATAAGGGAATACAGGGAGGCTGCGATCTACCACCCGCCCCAGCTCCACGATCCCACCGCACATGCTAAGATGACACGACGTTGACACTAACGAAACGAGCCTAGTCCTAGAACCAAATAAAGGGCCGGGTCCATGATGAATCAGAGTTCCACCGTTTCGGGCAGAGACCCATAGGAGAGAGGGAGGGAATCTTCCGGAGGTACGGAGTACAGGTACAAAATGCGCGGTGGGGATTTCCTATACGTCGCGCGCGCGTCTGCGTGGGGAAAAAAAAGAATTAAAAAAGAAATTGAAAAAAAAAGAAAAAGAAAAAGGCAGAGTCAGAATCCAGTCACATCTCCACTGGGCCAAAGGATGGTCCACACCTTCACACACGGGCCTAGTCTGGGGCGACACGATTCCCGTTTCTCTCTTTTTTTTTCCCTTTTTTTTTTTTTTTCTCTGGCCTCTCTGTTTCCCTCTTTCGGTTCAATACTTCTAAATTTCCAATTTCCAATTTTTCTTTTTACTTTCTAACCCAAGAGCCAGGAACCTTGGCCTTCTTTAACCGCCCATGGAATGCTGCTTGACCCGCGAGTCGACCCGATCGACAGCCAATACTTCCTTGCTTAGTCGTTGAGAACTTATTTTTTCATCCGTTTCACGGAAATGATCAGCCCTTCAACAAGAGAATGCTCAATACATGCATACCGACGGTGTGGTAGTCCATAGTGTTGGCATTTTCTTTGTTCACGATGGTACATGGCGCTCCCTGGACCAAAAACCCCAATCCTTCCATCCTGCAATGGCAACTATACTACATGCACCGGACTCCGTTACGCAAGGGTCACAATGTGATGGGCTCCATTCGAGATCGCCTCGCACATCCTTCGTGTTCCTGCTGGGATATGGACAAGGGGGTCAAGTGGAGTCACCCTAATGTCGACGAGAGAACATGACGGAGTCATGTCTCTGCCGGATGCTTGGTTTGTTCACGGAGCTTTTCCCAAGTGGTCTAGATCAATACGCTAGAGTCAAGTAAACTCCCTCGACGCATGAAGGGTTGGAGAGACAAGAGAGGGGCAAACTAGACCCTAGCCTTCCTGTTTTCTCGTTGTGTTGCCATACAAACTAATATTATGTGTAGCTTTCTGACGCCCTTTGGGCATTGGATACTTCCAAGAATTGTAGCGTTTTTGCTGACCTTCTGGTCACTCACGGTACACAGTTTGGCCTATTTTCTCCGCTGCATGCGTCCTCTTTCATCCGGAGTACATGATGCAGGAGATGCATCATCGCCACTGCGATCTTCACTATCTTTTCTTCCGATCCAGCCTACTATCTTCTTAGCTTCTGATTGGATTAAGCACACCTTTGGAACTACACCAATGTGCTCCGTAGGCGGGCTGCATTTAGGATCACCATCGTATGTAAAGTAGTAATATAACCTGTACGGCGTCGCGCCATACGGCAGTCATCCTCCAGCGTCACCTGAGCTGCATGGGGCACAACCTGCATTACCCGAGGAGGCGTTGTACGGGCTGGTGGATCTGTTTCATTGAAGCGTAAAAAAACCAAAGTGAGTGGAAGTCGCACCGACACCACTGACGGTGTTCACCCGTGCTTCATGCTGGGCGGGAAGCTCGGCAATTCGTATGAACGTGGAGCAGCTGCTGAAGATTCCTCTCTTGCTACGCAGTTCTCCATCCACCGTACAGTATAAAATTTAAAAAACGAAATTTCCTAGTTGGAAAAATATGAATACATCAAATTCCTTATCACAAGTGCAAATCGAGTCCAAAATTACTGAATATTGCGCTACAAGAGTTTCGTACATAGTACGGAGTAAACGACCAGGATCTGATTTGAATGTGATCAGTCCCCTAAGCCATCAGATTTCCAAACAATGATAATTCCTGAATCCTGATTCCTGGGTCCATCAAGAGGCTGGTCGTGGCTCTCCGATAGGTGCCTTGGAGGGCCAATTTCCAGTTGAAATTGGTCACTAACGTGGCACTAGTCAACGGGGTTTGGGTCAATAGATGTTTATGCTCCGTGTGGTCTGTGAGTAGCCTTCAAGAAAATGAAATCCCCAACAGAAAAAACCCGGGCAAAAAGCCCAAAGAGGAAATGCACTAGCGGTAGAGCCACCATTCACAACGTGGCCGGGCGGATCTGATCGTGTTTAGCGCTGAACTGCCAAACCCAGCCCTGTTCGGGCCCGCCGGGAACCGGTTTGCTTCTCTTTAGAGCTCGACATTGTACTCTGTACATAGTACGGAGGAGTATTCTTGATTATTCCTATGGTCAGTTTGAGGCTTTCATCTCGCTTGACGCTAGCTCTCGGCTCCTACATGTGGTACTATCCAGTATCGATAATTTTACTTTGATCGTCTGGTTCATTGGATTTTACCAATACATAGGACTCCTAACTACATAATTCAGTCCATAGCTAGTTAATACTCAATATGAGTAGTTACTACATATAGATATATTTGTTACAACTCTGTCTCTTTTGTTTTACCCCTCTGTCCCAATGAACTCCACTCTCAACGCAAACGATGTCATGGGGACAGGGATATCGCGCTCAGGGGACCAATGCAAAATGCAAAACACCCACTACATACGAGCGATCCAAGCCCGCCTCGGAACGTATTTGCAGGACTCCACTTCCTGCACTGCAAGGGCCACATTTGCAAAGTGAAAAATTGGAGAATGCGTCCACAGTCCATTTCCAGAAGCTCAGGGGCCAATTTTGGCCCTTGAGGTGGGCCCTGACACAATTCCAACTTGCCGATCTCTGGAGTATGCCGCCTTCAGCACACCGCAGCATGGCTATCAATATGTATTTGACGCAGCCATGCGTCCTACTGTACTAAGTGCCGAAGTGGATGGTGCTCCGTACATATGTACATACTGTACGGAGTACAGTAGCATTGTAGAATACAGTAGAAGCTGGACATCAACTTATAATATACAAGTATGCGCCAGTGCGTAAGGGCATACATTACTACGGAGAATGGAAAATTCCATTTGCTTACTAGTTTTACTGTACTCATCTAGCTAGTTTCGATAGGACTCTGCGACCTTGCAAAACCCCGAAGTTGCAATACATAGTATGTACTCCAAAATGCGCTACAGTACAGCGTACTTCGTATATTTAGATATCAACAGGCTAGAGACAGCCGTCCCCTGCCTACACAAAGTACCGTTGGTCAGGTTCGGACCTCTTGTTCTAGGCCTTGGTAACACAAACGATACTGTAGTTACTTTGTCCAAGGTAGGAGAGCCATGCCAGAAGTGTGTTGTCGTAGTCGTCTGCTTCGTGTGTCGGATATGAGATGCCTTGCATGCTAGCCCTGGAGTGATTACAAGTATTGATCCAGCTGATCCAGGATCCATACTTTTCGATATTTCGCCGTAGTACATATACCATGTCATTAGTTAGTTACTCCGTAGTACAGCACCGATCCCTCATTCTAATATTCATCTACTGTACTATGTAAAAGACCGAGATTGAATTGGCGGTCACTCTCCGAGACCCGAACCCAGATCGGGCTTTGATCAGCTTTTTGTTGCGAGCCTCTTTTTCCCATTTCATCTCCACTTCAACCTAGCCTGTGATGCGTGCTAGTTCCTGGGCGAACTCCATTCAATTTTCACGGGCGGAGCCGATCCAGCCTTCCTTGGTCTTCCAGACGTTCTATCTGGCCCGTCTAATTGCTCCATGGTGGATTTTCTACCGTATCCACTTTCCCCTCGTCTCCCCTCCCAGGAGAGTGTAATGTGAGTCGGGAACAATTGTGGACTAAATCGATTTGGCTTGCCTTAGTGGCATGTCATCAACTTCTTACGGTGTACATTGTACATACTAGTCATAGTTAGTTACCACATACATACTCTATGTAGCACCGGCCCCCTCGAACCGATCAGGATTTTTGGGGGCCCTGGCGATGATGTGTTCAACAATGATATAAAAGATCATCTCAGTGCGAGGTCTGTGAGGGGCAGGCAGAAATGTGCTCTCTTCTCGTCAGCCTCGGTTGGATTCCTTCTAATATCAGATCCCGGTCGCTTGGGATGGCTTAGCCTAGCCCCTCCTTCCTGGTTGCCCAGGTGGTTTGCTCTGATGACTCGGACGATCCCTTTACGCAGAGCGCCCTGAGAATCCCGTCGGAGGGTTCTTGGAATCTGTAGAATGTGGATACATACGGAGTACACTATACATAGATGAATGAATGAATGAATGGAGATTGGACCCATTATGCTCCGAGCGTTGCTCTTTTCCCCTCCCCAGGTGTGTCGCCTCCTATTAGTGAGTAGATGAAGAATGGAGTCAACGGCATGCAGCTGGTCCGTTGTCTTGATGTGATTTGCACAGATTGGCTGAAACCGGCTCTGCCGTTCTCCGGTAGGCTGCAACGCAGCGAGACGGCTGTGCTTCAGAATCGAACCATTGCAAGAGTCTCGTCCTTGTCTGTGACAGGGCGCATCGCTCAGCTGTACTGTATGGGGGTCCAAGATTAAAGATCACACACAACCATCCACATCTTACATATCTACTCCGTACATATGTATGTACTTATGTATCCATCAATGATAAGGAATCTCAACGTTTCGTCATGCATCGCAGGGCGTCTATCCGTCGGGCAGTGTCCGGCATGCAGACCAGCTTTTCTCAGTCAGGAGGCAAGGTACTCCGTACTGACGCCTGAGGCGCGACGCCACACAAGGCCCAGGTGCGAGTGGGTCGAAGCCGATCAACATTTTTGGATCGGAGGCTAACTGAAGTACTGTAAGTACTATGTACATAGTACATCCATTTCGACAAGAGGGGCTGAGCGGTCAAAGATGTTTCTTTTCTGGTGGGAAGAGGATTGATACGGAGCATCCATATATGTATTGTCGGAGCGACATCATTAATGATAAGCATACGGTACATTCGGTAGTTTACCCTCTACAGAATACATACAGCAGTCATCTTTGTTGTACTAAGATCCATCCCGGTAAGGGGGTTGGACCAATAGACAACTCACCTTTCCACTTTGCACCTCCTTTGGCCCCCAATCAATCTGCTACAAACAAAGCTAGTCCCGCCATTTACTCTAATCAAAAGTCAGTTTCTAATATTGAACTTGTGAACCCCCGGGTTTGGGGTGTGGTCCATGCACACTTCGGATAGGACCTGGCGGTATGCTTATACTGCTCCAATTTTTCAGTATTCTTGGTCCTTCTATAGGTCCAGCTGCAGGGGCCGATCCTGAACCCTCTCTGCGCCTCGTTCTTGGTTAACGAGTGCTGTGTACATACATCTGTACATACATACATAACTAGCAGTACGGTATACACTTGGTGACACTCAGACATACCTCCTCCACTTCTAAGGGGCCGATCGGTGCAGTTGGATGGACAAGGGTGAGTCCGGAGTGACTGCATTGAGATGGCACACACATGCCCAGCCGCAAGGCATGGCGCCGATTATCGACCTGCAAGTGATGGGTGATGAATGAGTGATGGGCAGGTGATATGATTTTTTTGGTCTTTCCTTGGTCTCCATCATCTCGTCCCTAGTACCATCGAACTAATGAAAGGGACCCATCTCTAGCGGCATTGGGCTGATGAATGCTACTGTAAGTCTTGGAACGACGTGATCTGTTATGCTTGAAAGGAGTACTCCGTACGGAGTATGTACATACTTTCTCGCATCCTGATCCTGCCATACCGAGCGAGGCTCGAGACTCGAGTCAGCTGGCAAAATCAGATGCCTACAGTAGGTAGATGTGTTTTTTCTGCTGATGAAAGTGGTAGATATGCTTTACCCTCCTCTCCACTCCCGATGCCATGCGCCCGTTCCACTGAGGAGACGGTGTGTGTGTCTGTGTGTACACGCATGCCCTTGATCACAGTTCCGTCGAATCGATAACATCCTCAGCGCCTCCTGGGCTGTGCATCTCCCGTGTACAGGAGGGTAATTCGTCTCAACTCACTAAATTTACTTCGCATATACAATCACTCCTATACTTCGTGATCGTACCCACCCTCGTCAATCACCGTCAATCATCACGGCCGAGAGGGATCTGCATCTGCAGAGTAATTCTAAGTGGAAACATACCCTCTCAAAGTCCCAACTCTGGACTCCACCGCACATCTTTTCCCAAATCAATCAGTACAATGGGAACTCCCGTCTTACTTTCTCCGTTGTGCCCTCCGTCATGGAGGTGAGAAGACCCTCGTGCCAGTTTCCCGCGATGTGCACTGCAAACCCCAGTCAGACGGCTAGTGCAGAAATTAGTCTGCCACTGCTGGATCACCTTATTGACTTTGGGCCCGTGGATGGAGTCCGTCAAGCCACTTCCAGCAACTAGAAACACTCGGTTTTCTCGTCTAAAAACTTCCAATCTCCCACTTTCTTTGTTCGTGTAGATCGGGTGGAGTCTACGGTCAGATTATGGAGTAGAGACACTGCCGTATCCATATCATTTCGCTCTAACTTTTCAGCCCGTCCTGCATCGCTCGTTTCGGCTTTTCCCCTAACTAAACATCGACCGGGCACGGAGTACGGCATTTACGGAGTACCAGGTAGCCTTCGTTTTTTTCCATAGTGGCGCTCGAACTTCTTTACGAGAACGAGATTGGCTACATTCGAAAAAATAGTTGATTTACTGGTGCAGGTCTACCGGCCGATCGCTGGGTCATGTGCTCCCCACCGTTGGGCTCGTTCCTCCGAGTTCTCCGTGGAGTTATATTGCCCTGAAGACTTGCCATTCCCGGATACCCAGACGGCACAGTTGGTTAGGCAAAGGCTAGTTCTTGGGAGAAAGGAGACGTGAAGGTTTTCTTTGCCCCTGTCGGGGCTCGTATTGGGAAATTCTTTTTCCAGGGAACTATGGATAGTATGTGCTATGTGGCTCACAGTACGTACATAGTACTCTTCGACTCAAGTACATAGACAATATGTGCATGTCTATGGATTATGATATAGATAGGACTAGTCAATGTATTGCCTGTAATCATTCAAGTATTATGATCTCTGATAATGATGAGTGCATACAGTCACTATCAACGAAGTAATAAACAACCAACTCACTAGCATCAATCACAATCCATATTTTGTTTGATATGTCTTGCTTGGGCGTTGTAAATATATCCAATACCAATAAAAACGCAGCAAGGACCGGTCAGTCATATGGGGCATAATATGACACGTAGACCTACCACCTGGGCAATGTGTTATTCTTCCGCCATCAATGCGGTCAACGACGTTAAATTCAAAAATCCTGCGTGTTTGCATCATCTCGGCACGATGAAACTGCATACATACATGGATCGTGCTTTTGGCCTCGTTCCTCGATTTTCAATCATCCCGGCAATTCATGCCGGGTGCAGATTAGTTGTAGTACAGCATTCACATCCGATAGTATATCACAGTCGATTATTCAGAGCATGTATTCAAACATGGAGTATAAAGTACATACTCTGGCCATGATTACGTTCCAATATCCCTTACGTGGATTTCTGTATCCTGGTCTGATCACCTCGTTGGGCACCAGTGTCCTGTTTCGCAGACAAACCCAGTATCCTAGGCAACACAAGAGCCTGCAGCGTTACATGGGCAACAACCATGTAGACACAGGCAGATATTGGAGTTGCATGTCAGAATCTAAAGCCATAGACTTTGAGGTTTTAGTTGGCATGGGTGACGCCTCAGATGCCAGTTGTTTCAAGCAACATCCACGGCTACTGCAACTCAGAACTCCCGGGAATGACTCGATATCATAATGATCCTTTTTCTGAAAAGAGTATTTCTCTGGAGCATAGTGAAATATTAACTCACAAGTCTTCCCTCTTCCGGTACTAATAATTTTGAATGGTGCCATGCACTTGAACTTGAAGTATAAAACTCGTCGCAAATGTCTAGTCATTCTGACGTCAAAATAGCAACCAAGTTCCGGCCACCAGAAGAACTACAAAAAATGGCAAGGAAACCAAATCGACCTTGGAAATCATTTCTGAATCCTAAAAATTAAAATTATCCTCGATAGTACCTCCATAATCCTGCAATTGCCCCCGTTGTACTATATCGGAGAGCTGTGAGCGCCGTCCGCCAGACCTACAACCGGAACTTTTGTATCTGTTATTGGAAACTCTTTCCAAGATATAATACCATACCAGCAGTACACAACATGTCAGAATGTGCAAGAAGTTCAGAGCCTGAGCTCAGCGGCATCCCAGGCGAGCCTCGCACCATGAAAAGCCGAGTACTCGAGACCGGTGCAGCAATGGTTCAAGACTTCAAGCCAGTAAAACAGATATGCGCCCATTTGAACGCATTCCACATCTACGCTAATGACCCAACTCGTTGCGTCGAGGCAAATCACTATTGCTCTCATCTCACAGAAGGTAGGCTCATGTTTGGCGAAACCAGGCCAACTTGTTGCAACGAACAGAATCTGACATGGCAAATCTTCATGTAGATGTCCGCCAATGCTTGATTTACGACTCACCAAAGACCAATGCTCGACTCATTGGAGTTGAGTATATGGTTACACCGCGTATCTTTAGAACACTCCCAGAAGAAGAACGCAAATTATGGCATACACATGAGTTCGAGGTCAAGAGCGGGATGCTCGTTATGCCGGCGCCAGTAGGCGTTGCGGCTCCCGCTTGGGATGCGGCTGAAACGGCCGAGATGGAGGATATTGTGCCTCTCTACGGCAAGACATTTCACATGTGGCAGGTTGATCGAGGTGATGTAGTGCCAATGGGGATGCCGCAGTTGATGGCTAGCTTTACGACACCTGAGAGTGTGGAAAAAGCAATAGAAGGAGGACTTGACACACTGCTGAAGGACAGAGACGAACGCTTCGGTGTCAATTACCAAGAAAAAGCGAAAAAGAGGGAGAAAATTCCTGCGGTTGAAAAACATCCCGGTACGTCAATATATAGATGAGTCTAAGTTCGCATATTTCCATTGTAAGTACGACTGCTGATAAATTTACCAGATGCCGATTCGATGTTGAATCCTCCATTGTAGAAAATTGTCATAGTACATCAGCTATACAACCTTTTGACGGAGATTACCTTGATCGATAATTTTTTTTATATATTAAAGAATTCCAAAATGGCAAGGACATTGCATGTACGAGTTCGAAAAATATATGATATGGATTTGTCTACAAACGAAACGAGTTACTAGAAGATTGTCTCCCCACTGCACAAGTCTCAAAAGACCCAGTCCCATAATTAAATGGGGTCGAGAATGAAACAAGCATGGGGGATGGCCAGTATAATATACGGCCGGTCGTATCAATCTTGCTTCATTGTCCACACTTGCGCGTCCTGGTGCTGAATTTCGGCGACGACAAGCTCTAGCATTTGTAGAAGCGATGAGTCCCAACAGCTATAAGCCGAGGGGTAGTGTTTTGACCAAATTGTAGTAGCTATGGCGTTGAGGTCTTTGCAAACGTGGTCGTTTTACTCCTCTCGCCTGAGATGAAGAGAATGAGACAAGACTGCCAACCAAGCGTTCACACATTAATGAAACACTCTGAGAGTAGTTCTTGAGTCAAAAGAGTCGGTAAAGGCAGCTGGAATCTGTGGCCAGTGCCCCTTTCATCCTTGCGAAGAGGAGGTAGACGCACGTTGACGAGAAGAAAGAAACGTTCGGGAAAAATCGAAATTTAAATAGACACCGACCACGTGACTCGATCGCCGCGATGATAATCGATAGCAACACGCCTGAAGCTCTGGGAAAACTCGAACCCTAGTAAGATGTGCTAGCTGTCGTCCCCATGGAGAGATTACTTCGTTACGCATTTACAGTGAAGCCGGGCAGGATTGGCCGCCTCGCACTCAATGGCGCTGGTACATTCTGTGCTTGTACCTTGATTTGGGAGCATCTGATCACCATACAATCCAGCGAAGGACCTTCGATGTACCCGACATTCAACACCCGTGGCGATTGGCTCCTGGTTTCCCGACTGCATAGCAATGGAAAGGGAATTCAGGTTGGAGATGTCGTGCGATTTAACCATCCGACTTTCCTGGGTGTGCATGCGGCGAAGAGAGTGATCGGTATGCCTGGGGATTTTGTTTGTCGTGATCCACCGCTCAGTACTGAGGCTGGGAAACAACCGGACATGATTCAGGTATTTGAGCACTCCATGGCTTCGCAGATATCTTTTCACCACGGACAAGAGCTAATTGGTTTTGTTTTTTCCTCATTGCATAGGTCCCCGAAGGACATGTCTTCCTCGTTGGCGATAACCTGCCGTGGTCGAGAGATTCGAGAAACTACGGCCCAGTACCGCTAGGCCTGATCAACGGTAAAATCGTTGCCCGGGTTTGGCCTTTGTCGAAGATGGAATGGGTCAAGAACACCATGCAACCGCCCGAATTGGACGAGTAAGCAATAGCGCGATATGGTATGAGCATTTACATGGGAGTTTGGGGTTTTTCAAAGAGGAAACGGTCTGCTGTGCATATTCATACATGTTCAATTGTACAATACAAATCTATACTCAAACGGCGCCTGGAAAGGAGATATAGTAAACAGGGACTGTAGATCACCTGAAAGAGGAAGGGTTTCTGCGCTTGTAGGGAAGAGGCTCGACCTTCTTCCGACGGAGTTCCAAATCAGCTCCCTTGAAACCGATCGAGTTCATAACCTCGAGGGTAGTCTCGTCGAATTGGCTGCGGAAAAGGTGTGCGCCAATGGCCTTGAGGTGATAACGGGCCTGGATAGTGCGGAGGAGAGTGTTGTCTCGGTCAGCCTCGTTGGCCTTAACAGTCGCAAACTCGAGGGGCTTGGAATCCTTTTGCTCCATGATAAAGACGGAGAGACGGTGGTAAGGGCTACCCTTCTGGGCAACAGGGGGTAACCAGGGGAGAACGACCTGGGAATCCTCCGAAAGCTGGGAAAGATCGACCTTGGTGTTGACGGCCGAGATGGGCACGTTGACGGCGAGATAGTGAGTCTTATAGTCGAAGCTATCGGTCTCCACATTGGGAACATCGGGGTCGATGACAGCAATAGTGACAAGTTTCTCGCCACGCTCAAACATCTGCACGTCTAGCTTGGGTGCACTTGTGCTGACATTAGCGAGCACAAAGTCGCCGGGCTGGACCTGTCGCTTGCCGAAGTAAAGCTTCGTGTCGACAGAGGGGTCGCAGTGAGGAAGGACATCGGGGACGACCTTCATTTGTGTGATACGCTGAACGAGGATCTTGCGGCGGTACTCCCGCCATTTACGGTCAGCCAGGAAACGGTAGATGGGCTTGCTCATATCGCCTGTTGTAAAGTGAATTAGCGTTTATTTCCCTACAATATCTCATAGGGGAGCCGAGTCAAAATATACCTTGACCATCTTCAAATTTGCGCTTCACAAGCGGATCATTAATATCAGCATGGATCTTGAGACGCTCCAGATGCAATTGCATCGCGCCCAAGCGAGACTTTCGTGATTGTTCACCACCGGCCTCTTCAGTCGACAAGCCTTCAATTCTCGCGATTTTTTGTCTCATCTTTTCAATCTCCGCCAGTTTCTCTGCTCTATCGGCAAGTAGAACGTTCCGCGCTTCCTGGAAGCATTGGTAGGGCAGCTGCTCGAAGGGAAGGTTGGGGGAGTCCTGTAGTGCGGCACGGCGACGACGAGAGCCAATTGGCGTAGTGCCCTGTCGCATCAAGCGTCTCTCCAGTCGGGGGCTTGAAACAAGCTCGGGATCGGGATTCTTGTGGAAAGGTTTGCTCTGTTCGGATTGAGCCTCTGCAACGCTGGCTGTCGACTGGAAGCCACGTGCCTGAACCTGGATGCCCGTCAAGCTTCTAGCATAAGAGCTGCGAAGGCATTGGAGCAGGGGCTTAGATGCCCTCTCACAATGAGCCATGATATGAAAGTCCCGCGGTTGGGTTGTTCAGCGGGTGGAAGTTGAGGGTTGGCAAGTTGTTTGATCCCGGGGCAACATTTTCTGGTCGCCGCCAAGACTTCTGCTGGCGGCCACCGCCTAGTCAACTTTTGCTCCTAACCCCGTCCAAAGACTCAAGACGGCACAACATCAGACCACGCAGCTCAAACCATTGCCGTGGGTTTTCACAATGCCTGGTAGCGAAGCGTTCCGGACGCTGAGATTGATCTCACGCACATCAGGTGGACTTCTCTCGGGGTCGGAGGCTGTCACGGTATGACCATTGGATTATTTTTGCTCACGCGATGAGGATGGGTTCATTTGGTGATAGAGTGATGAATTGCTAATGCTATGTATGGTATAGCGACGATGCTTCGCCCGCTCAATGGCAACTGAGGCGCAAGCCAACACCTCATCCACATCAAATCTCTCGACATCCTCGCCGCTTGCTCCGTGGGACGCTCCGGTCCAAGTCATGGCTTACGCCTTTCCTTCCATGGAGCCCACCCGCCTCGTGGAATACTCCCAGAAACAATTACAGATGCCCATCCGGAAAGATATTCTACACCGTGCAATTGTCTACGAGGGTGACATGACCCGTCAAGGTACTGCCAGTACCAAGTGGAGGGGCGAGGTTCACGGTAGCCACCGCAAGCTTATGCCACAGAAGGGCTCTGGTCGTGCTCGTGTCGGTAACAAGCAGTCGCCAATTCGAGTCGGTGGTGGTGTTGCTCACGGTCCTCATCCTCGCGATTTCTCCACCGGATTGCCTGCCAAGATCTACGACCAGGCCTGGCGCATTGCCCTCAGCTATCGATTCTCCCGCGGAGAATTGATCGTTATCGACAACGAAATCGCGCTACCCTCCAATTCTACACCGTATCTGATGGAGCGTATTCTGAAGGAACAAGGATGGAGCACTAAGAAGGGTCGCTCAACTTTGATCACAGCAGATTTCGACGAGCAATTGTTTGACACCATGGACAAGCTGAAGCGATATGCGACTCTCAAGGATTGCAGTGAGGTGGATGTGAAGAATTTGTTGGAGACAGAGCGATTGATTATCGAGAGAAAGGCCCTGGATCGGTTCTTGAAATGGCACTCGCGAGACTTGAACAACAAGCCCGCCAAGGCACGATACCTGGACCTGTGAAAAGCCCTTGGACGGAAGAAGGCGCGTGAATTACTTCTATATTTTTTTTATCTCTGTATTCTGGCCAATCTGTACAAATAGAATATGATCTACTACTACTTGCATGAGTCGCACGGAATCGTATACATAGTCACTGGGAACTCAGAGTAAATGCATAGTAGAAGCAATATGAATTACTAGACAGCAGCTCAAAACCACTTCCTGTCTACTGTATATCATATAAACTATAATTTTTATCAATATTTGACCTGTTCACCCTAGAACGTCAAGGCGGCTACCTGCGGACGCGGTCGTCGTTGCGCAGGCGGAGAAGTGACCCTCGGACCGGAGAAAATCCCGTCCAAAAAAAACTCCCGAGGTCGACGGTAAAGCGGAGAAACATCTGATCGTCCATTACAACCCTATCCCCTCTTCATTCTCTTTTCCGTGGTTTCGGCACTAACCTTCTTCATGCTGCTGCGACACTCATTTTCACGATTACCCTCGCCGCCGAGCTGGATCTCGCGGGTCTCATCGCCAGCAATGCCTCTACGCGCCAAGGTGACCAACCCTGCCTTCCGGGCAGCAGCTTCGGTAAGGCACTTTGAAGGATGTGTATGGAGAGATATCCAATGTGATACTGACTTTTGGAAGCTGTCAACAACTCCCGATATCCCCAAGGAACTCCCCGGCGACGAGCCTGATGATGTTCTGTTCAACTCTATCTACGGCCTCCGCAGCATCGAACTTAACCGACCCAAGAAGCTCAACTCTCTCAATGGCTCTATGGCCCGAAAAATCTTCCCGCGCTTGAAGGTGAGTCGGTTTGGCGATACGCCTGTCGCCAAGTATACTGATTGTTGGGGGTTATAGGAGTGGGAGAAGTCTCAAATCGCCAACATTGTCCTCATTTCAGGAGCAGGATCCAAGGCGCTCTGCGCCGGCGGCGATGTCGCTGCGCTGGCACTTCAAAATGAATCAGGACCCGAGGGTCAAAAAGCCTCAACAGATTTCTTTGGACTCGAATTTCGCCTCGACCACACGATTGCTACATACTCGAAGCCTGTGATCTCTTTCATGGATGGTATCACCATGGGTGGTGGTGTCGGCCTTAGTATGCACGCTCCCTTCCGAATTGCTACCGAACGCACCGTTTTCGCCATGCCTGAGACAACAATTGGATATTTCCCTGACGTTGGTGGTTCATTCTTCCTCCCACGCTTGGACGGTGAAACTGGCACCTACCTGGCCCTGACCTCTGAGCGTTTGAATGGTGTGCAGGCATTGTACGCCGGTATTGCCACCCACTATCTGCACTCAAGTGTTCTCAGCAACGTCACCCAACGTCTTTCCGAGCTGGTATTCCCCGATCACGTTGGCTTGCCTGAGCGTCTGCAGACCGTGAACAAGACCATGGCTGAATACTCACTTGGTCTCCCGTCCCTGCAGGAGGAGCCAATTCTTATGGCCGGTGAGCTGCGCAAGGCCATTGACCGCTGTTTCAGCTTCAATACCGTGGAAGAGATCTTCGCAGCTCTGGAGAACGAGACTGAGCAGAAGGAATGGGCCCAGAAGACCCTCAAGACCCTCTCCAGCCGTTCGCCTACCTCTTTGAAGGTCACTCTCCGTCAAATGCGTCTTGGAAAGAAGTGGAGCATCTCCGAGACTTTCCAGCGTGAGCACCAAGTTGCTGCTAACTTCATGCGTCACCCTGATTTCGTGGAGGGAGTTAAGGCCCGTCTCATGTCCAAGCCCCCTCGCCAAGCGGAGTGGCAGCCAGCCACTCTGGCGGAAGTTTCCAACGATACTGTTGAGTCTTTCTTTGCCATTCCCGAAGGCGAGAGCCGTCTTCAACTGCTGAGCGAAGGTGACTACACAAGCTACCCCCACGAGCAGCTTGCTCTGCCCTCGGAGAACGAGATCGAGAAGTTCGTTCGTAACCACGGCACATCTGCGCCTCAGGTAATCAGCGAGTTTGCCCAACGGTGGAACCAGAAGGAGGGTGTACGCGAGAAGGTCTCCGAGGTCTTGTCTCGTCGGACGAAGCGGACCGAGAAGGGCATTGAGTGGGTTTAAAGAGCGAGTCCTATACTACAGCATGTAATTTTTTATCTCGATGGTGATTAGTTATATCCCATCCGTATGTACTAGAATTTACCCCAGTTTCATTTTTTTTTACCCTCCTCTTTATTCCATTCCAAGAAATAAAAAAGAATATATACAACATAATATGAAGCATGTTTATTATGGCATAATACTTATGGCATAATACACATGCTTCATATTATGTTTACACCTCTTCACCCTTGCACTTTAGCCTTAGGGCAAGCTTGATCGAATGGTGCTATCAGCCCACCCGGCAGTGCAATAACCCCCAAGGTTCCCCATTTGCCCCACAACTTCATCTCAATCCCAACGTTCGACTTGGACAAATTTCTACTATACAACCCGCGATCCATATACCGGACAGTTTGGGGTGTCAATGAGTGACACTGACAGATGATGACCGCTGAGCCAGGATCTCCAGTGGCTAGTCACGCCTCATTGAATGAAACCGACGCCGAGCTCACCACAACATTACTCCCCGCCTCGCTAGACGAGACCTCTTCTCAACAAGCATCAAATGGCCCTGCACCGGAAGCTCGATCGGTTCTGATACAGCTCTATCTATCTCATTCTCTTTCAGCATGGAACTCGCGAATGTTTGAGTTCGGCGCGGTCCTCTTCCTGGCCTCTATCTTTCCGGGAACTTTGCTTTATGCTTCAATTTACGCACTTGTGAGATCTCTCAGTGCAGTTGCACTTTCGTCATGGCTAGGTTCGAAGGTTGATCGCTCGAATCGATTGGTTGTCGTGAGGCATTCGATCGGTAGGCTATGCCTGGTCTTCGAGAAGTAACTAGATATTGGTTTTACTAATGATTATGATAAACTCAGTCTGGCAAAGGATACCCGTTGCAGGATCTTGTCTGTGCTTCATAGTACTACTCAGGTACCCCGAATCCTGGGCATTGTCCTTGATCTTGTTCCTCGTGGTGGGTTTGTTGGCTTGTGTAGAGAAGCTGGCAGCCACTGCTAATACCGTGGCCGTTGAGCGAGATTGGGTAGGTCGCAGTGATACTCTGTCGTTGCTAGATTGATTTTGAGTGAATCTCACCTTGTCGATTATCCAGGCCATTGTGGTTTCGGAAAGCATTGATATTCCCCGACAGGGTAAGGCACTTTTGAGAGGATTTGAACATTTGGCTCTCTATACTCATACTAAAATGAATACCACAGATTTGAATGCCTTCATGAGACGAATTGATCTCTTTTGCAAACTAATTGCACCGGTCTTCATCTCCCTAGTCGATAGCTTTTCGACTCGAGTCGCTATCTGGACGGTCCTGGGCGTGAATACAGCTTCGGTAGTCGTCGAATATGTGGCAATTGCTCAGGTGTACCGCTCAGTCCCTAACTTGAAAACAAAATCCACTACTATTAACCTTACGCAAGAGAATTCTCCGGCTGATGCCATTTCACCAGCCCCGCAACACTCTCACCATGGTCCAATGAACCGGCTGCGAGAAATGCTCGCCCCATGGCAGGATTTTGCAAGGAGCCGGGTGTTTCTGGCATCCTTAGCTCTCAGTCTGCTATACCTGACAGTCTTATCTTTTGGAGCTACGATGGTCACGTATCTGCTCCATAGTGGGTTTACCTCACTGGAAGTTAGTTACATGCGCATTGGCTCTGTAGCAGCCGAGTTATCTGGTACATGGATAGCGCCTATTATCATGCAACGCATTGGCCCAATCAGATCTGGACTTTGGTTCCTGAACTGGCAATTTTGTTGCGTTGCTGGCGCTGCGGCAGCTTATGTACCCTGGGACTCGAATTCTAGACTAGTTGCCGGTTGTTTGGTGATCGGAGTTGCTTTAAGTCGGATTGGGCTCTGGGGATTTGACTTGTCGGTCCAATTTCTTGTGCAAGAGGTGAGCATAGAGTGCACCAAGCCTAAATAGAAACCCTTTCTTGTTCCCAATGCTAATCTTTGAATGGTAGAATGTTGACGAGCATGGCCGGGCACGATTCTCTGCTACTGAGATGGCTCTGCAGAATATCTTTGAGATGCTCTCTTTCGCCTCGACTATTGTATTTTCTCGCCCCGATCAGTTCGAGTATCCAGTCATTATCAGTTCAGGTGCAGTTGCAGTTGCGGCGATCTGCTTTGCAACCTATGTACGCAAGGAACGAGGGCATTTACTACACAGATCTAAGTGTCTGGGAGGAGATAAGGGAACCTACCGTGTTATCCCCTCACTGGCATAGCTGTATACCTTTATAGATGATACTAGTAAATCACATATATCAAAATATGATCATCATCTACTACTTGCCTCCCTGTGTACCGCGGACGCTCGACCACGTGGAGTCTGAGCGTCGTGCATATCATTACTTCGATCGCCGCAGAACATGTTCTTCTCAGTCGCATTCTTTCAAATCGCATGACACTTTTTCTCCTGATATCCGCACTATAAAATCAAGCCTGCTCCACCGCATTTTCATCAAAATACTCAGTCGTGGCGCCATCGAGCTCGTCATCCTCGCACCATCGCAATCGGACCGAATTGCGGGGAAACCGGCCACCGCCATCCCCCGAAAAAACAACATCAACAATGCCTCTGGACCCAAACTCGGGACTGTTTGTTCCATCATGGAGGCGTCGTCTTTTGAATATTCAGATCGCGCTTCTCGGCTGACACCAGCGCTCGGTGTACAGGTACCCCGAGCCAGAGGAGCTGGCAGGTCTGGCCCACGTCGTCGTACAGGCTGCCTGACATGTAGAGCTCGTAAGGTGCGCTGCGATGAGGCCAAACCAGGCTGCGCAAACTGTGAGCGCTTACGACTTCGATGTGTTTATAAATCTCCCATCGCCTATAACAACTCGTTGAGTTCTTCGACACGTCAGTCTCGCAACTCGACCAACGGGATACCAGGAGTTCCCCAAAACGGGTCTTCACCAGCCCTGGGGTCGGCGACTGCAGCAGCAGCAGCAGTCGCAGCAGCCGCAGATGTATCACAGCGCTCGCCAGATCTGAACTTCTTTAGTACCGTGCTGCGTTCGGATGACCACCACCGGCCCATTCCTGCAATATCAGCGCCCATGAGACCATCATCCACCGATGCCGAACCACACCATCCGCATTTCGAGGGACCATTTGATATGCTTGGATTTATGGGTGGAATAACATCTGAGTTGGAGCAGAAACATATTGATTTGACGAGTGGTCTCACGGGTTTTACAAACAGTCCCTCACAAACAATGCCTGCCGACCTTGCTGTGAATGGAGCAGGGGGAGGTCACTTTGGAAATGAACACCGATCGCCGTTTAGCGCGGATAGTTCTTCCTCTTTAGCCGATGGAGCATCCATAGCAGATATGTCCGAAGCCAATACCCGGCGCAGTTGGTCTGACCCTGGGAATGCATCTTATGAAGACCAGTTACTTCAGCATTTCTTAACTATTGACCCACCAGCCGTTATATTTGGGCCGATAAATATGGAATGGAAATATGTACGCCCGTCCGTGATGGAACATTCACGAGATTTTAGTCCTCTTCTGAATGCCCTGTACTGCTATTCAGATGTTCATAAAGCCGTAACGGAGGGCAAGCAATGGCGCTGGGCGCCTACATACTACCGAGTAGCAAACTCGGAAATCCATGCATGTTTACTGGGAGAAGTAAATGACACAAATTTAACCAAGATTTTTGCGGCAGTGTTCTTCTTGATGTTATCTGAGGTTTGTTCTTCGTCCAAGCGCCGAAGGAAAAGTTCAGTCTTATGATTCTACTAACGCCTGATCAGTTGTTTTCTTCCCCTAACATTTGCGCAGCGGGAACTTCATATCTTCATTCTGCATATCTCATTTTGCAACGATTTATTGACCGAACTAAGGAATGGACCGGGCTAGGTCGTCTCTTGGTCTCATGGGTGTCTCTTCTTGATGTCAAATCCCTTATCGCTGGCCGTGATGGTGATTTGTTGACCGAGATGGGAAATCTACCAGAAGACAAACCAAAGAGCAAACCATCTGAACCACAGAGCATGTCGGAATCTCGGACGACTCAATCCGAGGACCGCAAAGAAGAAGTATTGAAAGACGACCTCTTTCGCAGTCCCAGCTACTTAGTCTATCAGGCAATCGTGGGCCCGGCATTTGATTTCTTTGTACAGGCCCAGCAAGTCGTACGCCGGATAATCTGTATTGATCTGCATCACCGCAGTCGTGGAACTCTGAGTGATGAATTTGAGGTTCTCCAAATCGCACACAAAGTTGGTGCCGATCTTGAGACCCTTTGGCACCGCAGACCTCCTGTTATAGATGTATATGGACAACCAGAAGCATTACATGATACACTATGTGCACCAGTTGCCCTCGAGGTTTGCCGCACGTTCAGACAGTACGTCGCGAATTTCCTGGCAAACTTTATATACCTTCACCGAGTCGCATTTGCAATCTATCCTCGCACAGACCGCGTCAACGGTGCCGTCGACAAGATCATCCAGCTAGCAACAGTTGAGTCAGCAGGATCTCTACCTGGTCATCTTCCAGTCAGCTTCATGTGGCCGATATTTATTGCAGGTCTTGAAGGCTCACAGGATCAGCGGCAGTGGATTGTCCAAGAAATGCAACGTATGGCTGCTGCTCGTGAAAATGAGCCGACTACTTCAATTTCCCGACATCCATCGGCTGACAAGGTCCTCTTGTTACTAGAAGAGATGACCCGAAGGCAAGATGTTTCACGATCCTGGGCAGACTCACGATGCGTACGAAGGGAATTGTTCTCGAATCCATTCGTCATCATCTGAATTCATTTCTGCTCAACTTAATGTACATATTATACCCTCTAGAGTCGAGCATATGCTTGATATCCATCTATATCTAATCAATCTTTCTTTAAGAAATGACTTTTCTTCTGAAATTCCTGGTACCATCACAGGTACCTACCTTTGAAGTCTAGGTAGCCTTCAACTATCCGAATTCATGTGGCGTTGCTACATTACAGTACTGTAGAAAAATTAAGTGATAAGGTAGGCACATCCTATCCAATCTCGAATTTCCTAAGGAGAAACACGTCAGAGGCGTGGATATTCTCCTCGCAAGAGCTCCAGTTTCCCTAGTTCTAGTAGTACTCGCTCTACGTAGAAGACTAGTACATGCAATCTGATGAGCATTTGTTTAAGATCGATGGCTTTAATATCCCAGATAAGCAGACCCAGATTCAATATTCCTATACTATCTAGAGTCCTTCGTGGACTAATGATTAAAGACAGCCCTCATAGAGTGATAGACCTTAACATTCAGACCAGCAGACCATGCAGACGTCTGACCACTGTTGACAGTGTACGAGATAGACACAGCAACCTTATCCTTCGCCCGCTTCTCGAACCACAAGACGTGCTTCCAATCGATGAACACTTCATAACCATCTCCCTGATCGTGTACAAGGATAGATGGCTTATCACCCTGGAAGCGATTTGCCAATGGAACATGAACCTCCTCTCCCCAGCAGCCGTCAATATTGCTGTTGAATACGATTTGGCCCTCAGCACGACGAACAGAAAGCAGGAAAAGAATATTGCCTTCACCATTCTTGCCGTCCGTGAAATAGAACTGGGTATTATCAATTCCCTTTGTTTTCGATGGAGTCAGGTTGAGGCTAGACGAGTCGATAAGAACAACAGAGTCGGCCTCAAGTGACTCTTTGAATGGCTTGCTAGAATTGATCTTGAGAGAAGCCTTAGGAATCTTGGGCTTTGGTGGTGGTGGGACGGTCACAGGCTGCTTCAAGCTTGGGCTGAGGGCACCGTCCTTTCCTCCGGAGATGGTGGGCTCTTTCACGAAGTTCTCCAGAATGGGAGCCTTGGTAGGGTCATTGAATACAGTCGAGTCGTTGGTTGCTCCAATGATCTCGAGGTCAAGAGGATCAAGCTCATACTGAGGCACTTCTTTGCCTCCTCTGAAAACTCTCCAGTATGCCCTATCCTGGAGAAACTTCAGAACATCAGCCTTAGCGAGACTAGCCAAGTCCTTGCCGGCTTTTAGGAGATTCAGTAGCACGGGTGTGATTGAGATATTGGCCGTGCACTTAATTTTCTGGGCCTGGTTGACCTTGCAATTGCTACAAGCAAGTTTACCTGCCGCGTCTTCAGGCTTCTGACTGAAGTTGTATACTTCAGTGAGTAGGTCTGCACTGGGGTTCTGCTTGACCCCATCTTGAGATAAATAGACACGAATCCAGAAAGGCTCACCACCAAAAGCGAACTTGTGGAATCGAATACTGAAAGAATAATCGAGGGCCTTGAGAGAGTCTTCTAGATACGTAACACCCTTCAAATTGGATGCTACATCAAGGAGCTTTCTTCTAGAGACTCCGTAGAGCTCGTTAATGGTCTTGTTCAGATTCGCCCTGAAATCTTTGTTCTCGTACGTTGCGGGCGAGTAATTCCATGTCTGAAGCTCTGGATACGTGTGACCGATCTTGTGAGGGTAACGAACATCAGCAGATGTCATCAGAGTTCCACTTTCATCTCTGTGAAAGGGTCGCAATCCAGTCTCAGGGGTGATTTCGGAGCCCGGGGGAAGACCGATTGCATCCTGTAGGAATTTGTTGACTGTGGACTTAACGAACCACTTATCCGGATTAAGGGCTTGCCAAAGAGCAAAGAGACGATCGACGTTACTATACTCCGTTTTGATCAGCAACCCAAATTGCTCCAACAGTCAATAGATTCTCCATGACTGAAAAGCAAAAAGAGTTATATCTCACCAGTGATGAAGCCAGAACATTGGGTCGAAACCTGCAACTGGAATTTGGGACATATGCCCATTCAAATCTCCTCCAACCCAACCGTGAACGTTATTGTGAACTGTAATAACAGTCAGAATAGAGCAAAGCGAAGGGAAAATTGAGGATGTGTACTAAATTCGAGGTTCAGATCCTTTTCGACGGGTTGGTCGTCTGCGACCTGACCAGTGCTAGCAAAAATGGGATAATCCATGGGAACAGTGAGCAGACGATAGACCATCTCAGCGGCCTGACCGTTCTTATCTCCAGAATCCCATGAAGGATTCTTCAAGGCATCCTGGACCTTGGAGTTATTAACTACACCATACTTCCATGTCGCTGTTCCCGATGCAGTATCGCCCTCCTCTGGCCATCGACTTGTTGCAATACATTCACCAAACTATCTAGATTAGCATAGCCTCAGGTAAGTCGGGGTTAGAGACTGACATAAAGCATTTGAGGGTCATCATCCCATACTGTCTCATAGCTGTCCAAGCCTTGAGTGGACATAGGCTTGTTATTTGGCATGCGGAATTGGTAGAGAGGATTGGGGATAGACTCCTCGCTCAATCCGTCCGCAGTAGGAACAAGCGTGGTGGGATATTTGCACAATTCAGGAACAGAATTCTGAGTAGCCCAATCCCAGAAAGGGAGACGCCAATTCTCAGCAGCCTCTTGCCATTCTGCGCGATCGTCCTCGGGGAAGTTGGGGATGATATCTTGGACCATGATTTCGTAGATACGTTGCTAAGTGGTGGTCATCAGTCAAAATCCACTAGAACTTTAAGAAGAATATAGATACTTCATAGAGAGCCAAGTAAGCACGATGCCAGATCGGAAACAGAATATTGTTATGCGTGCAATATCCTTTATTCTTTGCCTCTTCCTCATCAATGAGCTCATCCCAAGGGACGTTGGGCTTTCCATGGATACCAGCGGCCTGAAAGTAGGAGTCTCGGCTCTCAGGGGAAATTTTCTGATAGCGATCTAAGCCTAGAACAAACAACTTCACCTGCTTTTCGTTGACCGGGTCTTTGCTCCAAGTATCAATATTTTGACGAAGTGGAACCGGCGTGTCAGTCCCGATGCTCGGAAGATCGAGGTCACCCACCGGGACACCGGTAATAGGATAGTACTTGTAGTCAGATTTTGACATTGTTGAGACCCACGAGGATGAAGTACTAGTAGACTTCCGTAACCGTCTGCGCGATCTTCTTGAGTCTTGAGCCGAGTGGATAAAGGGCTTGAAAAGAAACATCTGGAGAACAATATGCGAGGGTGAAATGTATTACTTATAGCTACATTAGCCTGGCAGAGCAACAAGCAACTATACGAATATACATATTTTCCCAAGTGATATCAGCTTGACTAGAATCATAGCTAAGGACATACAGGGGCTAGCTGGGATTCATGGAGACATTCCTGCGTAAATCCAAATAGATGCAAGCCAAATCACCTGTTTTAAGCCACCATCAGCTGCACAAAAGCAGCAAAGAGCTGTAGGATGACATGGCAAAGCGCTGGGGACACTGAAAAGCGAGTCTTTATTGCCGAGGTCATCCCTCAGAGTAGAATAATTTGGAGATTTTCGCACCTTGTATCTGAGAGGGGTTTACTGTCTGAAAGATTGTATTTTCATTCGCATTAAAAAGGAAGAAAAAACATAGCCATAGAGCATATATACATATGCTGATATCCGTGTAGATAGAAGTACCTTTGTACATTTAGTCTTCCAATGACAGCTTTCGATAGCCCCTTCTCAGCAGCTCAGCTCGCCACTACCATTGCCAGATACGAGTTACCGATGAATGTGCCAAACAACAGCTCTGGAGGCAGTGTGCACTCGGCTTGCATGATGCATGGCCTCTATGCATGAACCCATGCAAGAAGGTCTGCTCATTCGCTGATGGCACCACTAGCTGAACGAAATCATCATGTTTGATACCACCATGAAAGAAGAACATAAGGCAACTTCTAGCCGTGGGGTATACTTTGATGGCCAACTTTGTTCTTGAGCTCTCGACAACTCAGGACCTAAGGAAAGCCACATCACTCATATTTGCCCTGATTGTGGGATATTTGTAACATAAGATTTCAAACGCAACCAGTGCACATAGCAAATGCTTTTGCCGCTACACACCCCGGCTAATCCCTGTGCTTAGGATTAGCGTGCAGCCCTTCCCAGGCTGCCTCTCATCCTTCCGTGAATTTTGAGCTTTGCTCTTTCACTCTTCTCGCTGAGAATGTTGCGAATTTTAACAAATGAGATCTATATTATGTAGTTCTTTTTCATCTTGCAAGGTTGTAACTCATCAAACCCTCTAGCTCTATCCTAGTGACTATCTATCCTAGTGACTACGTACTTTGTGTGTTGAATTTTATCTGTTTCAATTTACTTTTATTCAATGCTATATACCAAAATGATAGATAAATCGTGTTCTATTTTCATATACTCATCAAGCTAGAGAGATATCAATACAATGAAACCACCAATGTAACACTCTAGAAAGACTTCACAGTTCGCTGGAACCGAGGCGGCTCGCGAGTAAACTTCTCCGGCGTGTCTCGCGCGCCATCCTTCCAATAATCAAACTCCATCCATGCATTCTCCGGCATCTGCGCCTCAGTCGCTTCCAAGAAATCTCCCAGGTCAGGACATAGAGGAATAACACCAGTCTCCAGAACATACTGATCCCACATCTTCAAAAGCGTTTTCAGCTTCTCCGGCTCCTGATCAGCCAGATCGTGGATCTCGCCGGGGTCTTTGACGAGGTTGTATAATTGCCATTTTTCAGGACCCTTTGGTTTGGGGATAAAGACGATCTTCCAGTCTGCGCAACGCAGAGCAGCTCGGCCGCAGGTCTCCCAGCCTTGAATGAAATCCTTCGGGTGAATGCGCTCTGCTTCACCCTTCACCCAGGGATGGAAACTTTGACCACGCATGGAGACAACTTCGCGACCTTTATAGCTGGGCGCTGGGTGCTTGAGACCGGCCATGTCTAGGATAGAGGGTGCAAGGTCCATTACTGTAGCGAACTGATCGGTGATTCCACCGGCAGTTACGCCGCTAGGATTAAGGTTAATATTCTTAGGAAATCGGCAGGTGAAGGGAACACGAACACCACCCTCAGTAGTGTAGGCTTTGTAGAGACGAGATGGAGCTGTGGCGGCCTGCGCCCAGCGCGGGCCGTACCAGATGAAAGAGTTGCCGTTGCCTAAATTCTCGAGGCTGTTATCGTAGTACTTCTGCAGATGAGGCATCACGCCATTCTGCACCATAGGGTAGGCCTCATATGCGGCACCTTCGGCACCGTTATCTGACATAAAGCAGACAAAGGTGTTATCTAACTCATCAATGGAGCGAAGATACTCGACAACCTTGCCGACGTTATGATCAATGCACTCCACCATCCCGGCGAAGACTTCCATCGCAGTTGCGGACTTCTTCTTCTCATCGGGGGAAAACTCATCCCAAGGTTTTACCTCCTCGGCATTGACTGGGTGTGCTTCGACATCGTCACGGATCATGCCTAGCTCCTTCAGCCGCTGCAGACGCTTTTGGCGCAGTACATCGGGCCCCTCATCGTAGACACCACGGTAGTGATCAATGTATTCTCGGGGAGCTTGCAGCGGCCAATGCGGAGCCGTAAAAGGCAGATATCCAAAGAAAGGACGGTCACCATTGCCATCTGGACCGGCGCTACCGCCACTCTCCTTCCACTCGCGTAAATAGTCGATCATCTTATCTCCATAGCCATCAGATGAATACCAGCCCTCCGGCAACTTGCGTACATATTCACCATCTTCCATATGCAGAGCAATATAGGAAGCTTCGATGAAAGTTGGAATCTGGTCCTTATCTCGTAACTCGGGTTCATAAGCGTAGTGGTTGGAGCAAGCAGGCAGGTGAGCGAAAGATCGGACGAAACCACGTTTATGAGGAGAGCGTTCTGGAGTCAGGCCTAGATGCCATTTACCTGACATGATTGTGTGATATCCGCCATCACGGAGCAACTCCGGCAGCGCAACAACCCGTTCGTTCAAATATCCCTCGTAACCAGGCATACCACGCTGAGGCGCTGTGCTCATGGCAGAACCCTTTGGTCCGTTCTGGCCAGAGATATTGGTCCATTCGATCAGGTTACCGAGTCCAGCGATGTGATGATCTGTCCCGGTCATAATCATGGCTCTCGTGGGACTAAGAGATTCGAGAAGGTAAGTATATTCCGCTTTCTGCTAGGGGATGTTTCACAACAGTGTATGTACTCACGAGCATGCTGCAGCGGCGTGGAAGTCTGTAAATCGCAGACCTTCTTTTGCAATCTGATCAATGTTGGGTGTGCGAATCTCGCCTCCAAAACAGCCTACGTCCGAGAAACCGAGATCATCGGCGACGACAACGAGGAAGTTAGGGCGTTTAGCCATGGTGAGATGATGTTCAACAGAGAAGCAAAATAATTGGGGAATATAAAGCAGTTGACACTAAAAGGAGAGAGAAAAAAAGATACACGCGGACACGCACACAAGGAGGGGTGACTTGCGTATGGAGTTTTATAAGCTGCAGGGAAAACCTCAACAAACTAAGCCCCTCTTCCGCGCCGACGCTCGACCCCAAGACCGATCTACGTACCCCTTGGATGCCCCTCGCCCCTCGCAATTGTGGCTCCGCATTTCGTGCTCGGCTCCGATCAATCGCTAATCGGCCATCGGCTGGATATTTTAAAGAGAAGAGTAAGAGTGGAGTGGAGTGGAGCGGAGTGGGAACGAGCCGATTGTCGCAGGTTTAGGTGTAATTGGCTGTTTTAGAACACCCCATGTTTGCGGGGAAAGCTTATCCCCCGCAATTTGAGTGGGTTTCGATAGGTCACGGCCGGTATTGATTACTTACGTGACAGTTGGAAGGTTTCCTCAATCGATGAGAGTATTCTATTGAAATAACCGAAGCAGATAAGTAAATCAAAAATAATATTGACAATCAAAAAATTAGACCAAGTGCAGATGATCGCCCGCATTGCGTGACGCGAGATGCGAAATGACCGAACGATGAACGATGGTTGCGTCGGCAGTCGGCAGTCGATGACATAAGACATCGCCGATCCGGAAACATTCACCTCCCAAAACAGCCATTTCCAATGTCGACATGCGTCCAGATTCTCAATTCTTGTTGACGATCGCCTTTATGACCTCTTCCTCACCTTCTTTTTTCTCCGCAAGATGTCCAACGATGTAACTCATACTATATCAAGACCTCTCACCTCCATCCCATCTCCTGATTGTATTCTCGCTGGTCTGTCCAGCTGGTGGAAGGATATAGTTCCTAGTACCCCCTTTGCTTCATATACACGGCTCTCACAGCAATCGGAGCTTTTTTCAGGGCCGCGGGAAGACGAATTCCAAGCCATGGAGGCATTGAGGCTGAACAAGGCCCGATGGCGCACCTACTGGCTAGCAGCTGTACTCTGCTGTGGTGGTGCTTTATTTGGATATGACTCGGGCGTCATTGGTATGTATAGTGGATCAGAAATCGAATGGCATATACCATTGAGCCATTTGCTAACTTGTTTAGGCGGAGTCCTTACCTTCGCATCGTTCCAGAACTCCTTTGGCATCACCTCCGCCGAGGAAACCCGCGTCAGTGCCATCGCCGTAGGCATTCAACAAGCCGGAGCCTTCGCAGGATGCTTTCTTATATGGCCTGTAACAAATCGGTTCGGACGGCGGATAGCAATGATGGTATGCTCGATTGTATTTTGCCTTGGTGTGGTGCTAGAAGTTATCGACACGCACTCGCTGGCAGTTTTTTACATTGGCCGTGTCATCTGCGGTCTCGGAGTCGGTGGCTCAGCCACTATCATCCCGATCTATATGTCTGAAATGAGCCCCAAAGAAATCCGTGGCCAGCTCGGTTCTTGTTACCAACTTACATATACCATTGGGATTCTGGTCTCGTACTGGATAGATTACGGTGTTAAGGCCATGCCAAACACCGCTAGCCAGTGGCAATTGCCGATTGGTCTACAACTTGTCCCCGGTGCATTGATGGGATTGGGGATGTTTTCGCTCGACGAGAGTGTTCGCTGGCTATTAGCTCACGGGAAAACAGACGAGGCTTGGCGAAGTCTCGTTTGGATACGGGCAGGCGATAGCCAGACTGTGAATGAGGAGTTCAACGAGATGTGTCGCGGTCTTGAAGAAGAGCGTCATGCTACGGCAGGTTTCCGTCTGCGTGAACTTCTGGAACGGCCGAATCTGCATCGTCTGTTTATGGGTGCTGGAATCTTCTTGGCGCAGCAGTCGACTGGTTCGACGGCATTGGCATACTTTGGCCCGCAATTCTTCTCACTCCTCGTCGGGCCGGGCGATAGCAACCTTCTTTTGACCGGTATCTTTGGTGCTATAAAGGTGGTTGCTTGCCTTATCTTTGTGTTTTTTATGTCCGATCGATTTGGACGTCGTCCCGTGCTGGCCATTGGGGCGGCCTTCATGGCAGTCTGCATGCTTGCTACTGCCGGGGTGGTCAAGAATTATCCGCCACAAGATGGTGTCATTTCATCAGCAGGCATCGCCACCGTGGCCTTGATATACCTTGATATCATTGCATATAATTTCAGCTGGGGCCCTCTTCCCTGGCCATGTACAAGTGAGATCTTCCCAACCCGCATCCGCGAGCCGGGTGTGGCGTTCGGCGTTGGCTCACAGTGGCTCTTCAATTTCGTGTGGAGCTTCTCCACGCCGTATATCATGGCGGGGATTGGATGGGGCACATTCTTGCTTTTTGGAATTTTGGATATCATCATCCTTGCATTCACGTATTTCTGTCTGAAAGAGACGGCGGGCAAGACCCTGGAGGAGATAAATGACATGTTCGACGGAGTGGATCCGGATGCTGAACATGCTTGGAAGGACGGTGTTACTAACGGGGTGGATAGTCCAGACTATCGTGAGAACGGCCTAGAGCAGTTCTCGGATCGGAATGATTCCGTTATCACTGCCAAATCAGACAATTCCAAGCAGGGCCATACCCATGTCGAGTCGACTGCGGGACGGACTTGATGTACTGGTATGGACTTTGGATTGTAGTACAGTCCAACTTGAAGTTGAAGTACGAAGTTCCAGGAGTTGCCTGGACACAGGCGTGTATATACATACAAAACTGCCATGTTTGACATACCTGCATAGATCATGGCTTTCAAAGATACCTAAAGATTATACTTTGACACATTGCTTAGAATGAATTCACTGGATCTGTCTCGTTTGCAGACCATGTTATACGGAGACCTAACGAATAAGTAAAAATAAAGAACCTCCGAGCTACCTTCAAACCAGCAAAGCCTCGCCAATTCCAAAAGTAGAAAAGAGTATGGCATTCAAAGCAAATGAAGGAATCGAGCAGACAGACCATGAGCGAGAAACCTGCTCAAAAATATCGACCTCGGAAACATATCAACGCCAAACACCCTGCGACTGAAAATACAAACAGAACAAAAGCACCAGGCAACTTTTTTTTTTCTTTGTAAAAAAAGGAAAAGAAAAAATAACGTAAAGAGAGAAAAGCTAACAGATTAGCAGAGCATGATGAAGGAAGAAAGAAAATAGGAAGAAGAAAAGCAACACTCAAAGTTGCCCTTAGCAGGCCTGCTGTCTCGCATCCTTGATTGATTAACATCTGCAAACAAATAAAAAAAAAGGCAATCCTCGTAGCACAAGAGCAACATTCAGTCAATCACGGTACATTGATAAGATCCTCAAATGTATCATCTGCCGAGAAAGTATACGAAGATTCCGAAACTAAAGTCGCCTCTGAATCCCGCCGCATTTGCTGCTCAAAGGCTTCTGCAGGAAAGGCCGAGGCAGCTGCAGCAGCCGCATCAGGTTCTAATTGCATTGGATCGTCGAAACCAAAGGATACGGCCGCAGTAGCTTGGGCGGGGATAGAGATTGAAGTCGAAGCCGGGGCTGCAATCGGGGTAGGTGGGCCTTCAGATGGGGAGGTTGGAATATTCTCGATGATATCGACCATAGGCTCGTAGGGTGCTGGAGGGTGGCCATCTGTGTCGGTGATTTTCTTAACCATTTGAGCGAGGTGGAGTTTGATAGGTTCATCGCCGCACTGAGCATGCTTTAAGACTTCATTTTTCAGCTCCAGGATTTGAGAGCGTAGACGGGCGATCTCCGCTACTAATTTTTCCTTCTTTTCAAATTGTTCCTTGTGTTTTGATTCAAGTTGTTGTGTATGTTCCTTCTTCTTCTGTCGACATTTGCTCGCAGCCAACCGATTTCGTTCAAGGAATTTGGCCCGCTTAGCACGTTCTTGGTATGGGTTATCATCTAATTCCGGGCTCAGACTGTCGCATGCTGTTTTACACTCGCGAGTTCGGTGCCTGTGCGAGACTGTCTCGAGGTCTAAGCTGGAGGATTCGCGGTTCTGTTGATCATCGTATGGTGGAGGTGTAGGCTGGCCGTTGCGAACCTGGGCATTCTTCAAGTCTCGTTCCAGAGACGAGCTAGCAAATGCCGCGGCCTCTACTTTAGCGTCCCATCCCGGACCCATGGTGGGAGTTACAGAGCTGAGACCCCAAAGTTGATCGTCGTCGGGAATAGGAAGCCCTATAAACTCACCCGCGAAGGCGCTGGTCGTTGGGAAAGTCGATGGGCCAACGTGGGGGAGACCGTTGGGAATAGGAGGATTGAGATTGCTGGTGGACATTTTTGGCGGTTCACAGAAATTTGAAAGAGAAAATAGTTTCAAAAGGAAAGAATGTCGCTCAATTCAATTCGTACAGGCAGTTGCCGGCTTGTTTGTTCGTTGGAAGACGAGGAGGAGCAGCTGCTTTCCTGCTGGTTTCTTTTCTGGTTGTTGCTTGCTGGGTTAATGTTGTTTGCTACTTCTTTCTTGTTTGTGTCGAACGATTCACAGACATTAGAAAGACTGGCCACAACAGTAAAGTCACTAGCTAAAAGTGCGATGCTGAGGGTTTGAACAGCTTCAAGAACCATGGATATCAAGTCGGGCGGTGCCTGAAGAGAAAAAGGCCCAGGTGTCGGTCGACTGGAATAGAGCCACGGTCGGACAGGAATTCCAGCGGTCCAGCAGATCCGAACGAATACGCTTGCAAGATGCGATGCAGAGTGTGGGACAAACCAGGATGAAAAGAAGTCAAGAGTTGAGAGAGCTTTTTGCCAGAGCAGAAAGGGGAAAGGGAAGACAACAAATGCAGTGCCATGGACAGTTCTTGATCCAATGGAACTTTCTGCAGTCTTTGACATCACCCCTCGAAGCTGCTGACTACACATTACTGGGGACATTACAACAAAAAGTCAGGATTAGTAGTGGTTCTCTTTTGTTTGTTTGAAGAAGTGATTCCATTCATCTCGAATTCAAGGAAGAATAAGTCAATCCGGGAACTCAGGCCGCCCAATCAGCGAAGTCCCTCGGGACGTGGGCCCGTCAAGCAGTGGACCCTTTTTCTAAAAAAGGTAAATATGTATACAATCAGACAAAATAAGCTATACAGGTCATCCAATGAAGTGTGAAGTGATCCAATGATCCAGCAAGACAAGAGTGATGAAAAGAAAAAGAAAGAAAAAGAAAAAGAA
>Ga0102593_1000364_pt1 | contig 89055 bp, 90 predicted proteins | sample AraplaCol_mMS_r2_2_FD_76862 | JGI IMG/M metagenome (GOLD analysis project Ga0102593, IMG submission 76862) | Arabidopsis root microbial communities from North Carolina, USA - plate scrape MF_Col_mMS_r2 (SPADES assembly) (version 2) | ecosystem: Host-associated > Plants > Roots > Endosphere...
AAAAAAAAAAAAAAAAAAAAAAAAAAAAAAAAAAAAAAGGAAGAAAAAGGGGTGGGGGAGAAAAATAAAAAAAAAAAAAAAAAAAAAAATAATTATTATTTTTAAAAAAAAAAAAAAAAAAACAGCCCCAATTTGGTAAATCGAATCCAACGACTAGCAGATGTCGATCTCTTCGATGAACCAATAAACGTTCTTCGGCCGAAGATCCACACTTTGCTGTATAGGGCTACCAAAATCGGCAATTATTGCACTGCTGGTCTCTCTTCTAGAAATGCGAAGACAGAGAAGTAGAAAGAGGAGTATAATCCTAGGAATATACCCCCTGATGTCCACTATCCTTATCTCCATCTTGGCTAGATAGGACCCTCCTCGAGATATTATCCCTACCTTCCTGGTGGGAGGACCATCCCAGTTTTAAAAGTAGGATCGTCCATAGTCCAAACTATCACCTTCCATCATCCCATATGTCCGGCATCCCTTACTAGCAGCAGAGTAATGTATCAGGAAGAGAAAGGAACACCGTAAGTGAACTCCACAGTCTTATGTGAAAGACTGTTTCTGAACAATGCTGATATCTCGTGATAGCTGCTATGATTTCGCGGCGGCCTTGGAATATCAGATCGCCATGACCTGGGAGAAGGAGTGGGGTAGATGTGCTGGTAGGCTAGACTCAAGTGCTTCTTTGCCCTTTTGGTACCTACGTACATCATCAGCGCTGACTACCAATTTGAATCATATGAAAGGCCACACGTCTTGCCAACTCCCGGTCATGGTGAAGCCGGCTCGGAACGCTGATTTGCCGACTTTGTAGTCGCGGACCCTTGTCCCTCGGGACATCCTGGCCGTCGGTGCTCGCATTCGAGTACCAGCCGGTATCACTTCTTACCTCTACTTTCGACTCACTGTGTTTTGTGAAAGCTGAGCTGCATGCAAAAGTAATTGCTCTACAGCCAGATCAAATTTCCTGATTAGGTTTTTCATCATTACAATGCACTACTGGTCATCTCATCTAGGGATAATCAGCTAAATGTTTCCCATAACGCTTGGGAACACTAACAAAAAAACGAAGGTATCAAAACATTATTTGGAACAGTGCTCGACAGAGACTGCTTTTCTAGCAGTCATCCATCCTTAGAAGAATACAAAATGCTGTGCAGAAAGGAAAATGCAGAGCATGGAAAGCAATTCCTTGATGCCCTATCATGGGGTTTTTTCTCTTCCTCTTGAGCTGGTGCGGCTTGAGGTGAGTTAAGAGTTGTCACTCTCCCAGAATTTGGACGAGATTCAGATGGCGACTCGTTAGTTTCATGAAACTCAATCTGATAGTCATCTATGCACTCGCATGCGTTGCCATATTCAATTAAAGCAGTCTCCGAGCCAAACGTTGTGCCAGTATTCTGAAGTAAAGTCCGAGAAGATTCCATACACATGAGAAGACAGAAGGTTTCGGGGCTTTCACGACAAATGGAGATCACAGTTCGACCCCATCTTGTTCGATCTGTGAGTCGAAATCCCCAGTCAAGTAACACATCCAGTATATCGATCACAGTCTCTTCATCACGCCCTGAAATTGAACGAGAAGCAACCCAATGTAGCGGGGTCAAGCCCCCGCTAGACTTGTAATACGTGTTTGAGGGGCTTTGAATCTGTTGAAGCCAAATACTTCCCGGCGAATAGTTTTTAGTAGCAGACAACAGAAATGTAACGCATTCGCAATGAAGTCTGTGTGCTGCAAGATGGATAGGAAGGCACCCGCCATTATTCGAAATTTTAGGATTGGCGCCCTGGTCGATGAACCATTTGAAGGATTCCAATGTCCCAAGAGATGAATTCCATGCCAAATGATGAAGGAAGGTATTCCCCATTTTATCTCTTGCATTGAAATCCAGTCCTCTTTTCTTCAATATTTTCGCCAGTTTGATTAGATCTTGTGATTGGAGTTGAATATTTCCAGCGTGATATGCAATGCTCATTAAAACGTTCTGCCCATGAAGATTCTTGGCGTTCGGCCTTTGAAGTTTCAATAGTTCATCCAAAACGTCATGGTTACTTTCGAGGAGTGCTGTTATCAGAGAGTCTCGGAATTCCTCTATATCAATCGGTGGTATCATCTCTGGAGTATATGTCCCAGGTCTAACGATATCCGATTGCTCTGCTATTACCGAGTTTCGAGGGTTTTCGGTGAAAATCAAAGATCTCATCTCGCGCAGATATCTCACAAGCTCGCTAGATCCTGTTTGGGATGCGATGTGAAAAAGACCTGATAGCTCTTTCAACCGGAGATTCCTGACCCCATAATCGTTCACCAATGCTTTCATTAGAGACAAGTCCCCGTTCCTTGTGGCCACTGTAAGAACAACGGAAATGTCGTAAGATCTGTACATCTGCAGTGGCATATTTTCCGACTGTTGTTGATGAAAGCTTCGAAGGAGCCGCTCATTCCCGAAACGAACATAAAATATGAAAGGTGACCGCCAGATCAAAGGCATATGACAGGCAGAGCCGACCTTGGCGAGTTGCTTCATCTCTTCTGCAAGTATGGATTGCGATTGCACTGCGAGTCGCTTGCGTCTGTTCAAGGACTGTGACAAAAAGACATGCAGTAAGCCGGTCTCGTCATTGGCCCAATGTTGAGAAAGTTGTGCAAACAATTCTACTACGCCATGAATGTCTTCGACCTTGATATGAGATATTTCTTTCAAGTGAGTATTCCAGTATCCACATGCATAAGCTAATAGAACGTGGCTTTCCATGAAGCTTTTGATTTGAGCATTTCTTTGATCTTTCCAAGAGTAGGGAAACTCTGCTTTTATCGTTTCTATGTTGTCAACAATTATCTCTAGACAAGCAGCTGCGAGATCTTTGTGGCCATCGCTGGGTGGAGAAATCATGTCGGTATCTAACGAATCTGTCAACTGGCCGCGTTTCAGAAGAAAGACCTGCACTGAGGAGTGTGTAAACTGAACCATATCGTCAGATGATCTGATTCGAAGAAACGGAGCGAGAAATCGAAGATCATTCCGAAGGTCATTATGAGGTAGAAGCTGTTCTTGGCTGTTATTTGGCGTACGTGGCTCTTGTTCATTTGTATATTCGCATAGGTGCGCTAACTCGGATACTTTAAGTGGTCGGTAAGAGTATAACATTGTCGAAAGTAGCTTGGATGGCTTGTTGGCTACCACTGACGATAGTCGATGCAGTTGGACTTCGTAGTATTTGTCAAGATCCCTCAAATCGTCCAAGTCTCGTAGTATTGTGTCGACATCCCTTGTGTTCGAATTTTCAAGACGTTGAATGACCAAAACAATGGGAAGGAAAAGACCGCATTTTGAAGCCTTCAAATATTCTTTGATCTTGTCAGTCTGCTCATTTGAATAGCCACGAAGTGGTACAAGTCGATCGAGTTGCTCATCAATATAGCGGTTGATATCAACATCAACTCGATGATCCTCGTCATGGAGGTCTAGGTGTTGAATTTGGAACTTCGGGTTTTTCGAAATATGTGTTCTTACTGCTTCAATGGGTTGACTTGAAATAAGAACGCGAAGGTTGGATGGTAATTGGGGTCGCTGCCCCATGAGAGACAAGAGCTCTTTCTGGGTGTCGAGTTCGCACTCGTCGACTCCATCAATAAGAAGGAAGATTGTTTTCAAGTTGGATTCTGAACACAAGTCACAGAATATTTTCCAAAGCCGGTCCGTCGGTAGGTTCCAGAAAGATTGAGAATGTCCAACTCCTAATTCGGATCGATACTTGTCTTGGATGTACTTTGCTAAGTCGTAATTGAATTTCTCTTTGCTCCGTCTGTGCTGTAAAAATTGGTGTATGGCCACGCATAAAATTTTTCCAAGATCATTATTCTCAGGATCGCGAGAGTCGCAAAGGCAAAATAGTGCAGCGACAGTGTCTTGAAGTTCCTCATTGAAATAAGTGGAATAGGACTTTGCGAAATTTGCAATCAGCGACGTCTTGCCCATCCCAGGGCTACCGGTTAGCCATAAGATATTGCAATCCGTTCCTGATCGCCAATCTTTGACAGTTGGATTTTCAAAAAGCCATTGGCTTGTGCCCTTTTCTATCGCTTCCATCATCTGAAACAAGTGTTTTTCGTAGGGGTATGGCTTGAAAAGTTCTGCGAAGGCCTTTGGGGTTGGCTGTCTCGGCTTCCGATAACGATGATGCGGCCCTTGGAACCCATTCCCTAAGAACATTCTCATAAAATGCTGAGGATCAATCGGTGTTCCATCACTTTGAGTCCCTAGTTGTGCTGAAAATCAGATTAGAGACAAAATCCTCGGTGGAAGGTCGGTGATCTCACGAGCCATGTAGTAGTATTGATCACCAAGCTGAACTCTGGATTGTTCGCTTATACTAATGTCGTGGATGGAGTGGCCCGACATGATGCCCAGGGCTTAAGTCTCTCAGACTGTTAAAGACAAAGATCAGGAAAAATAGAGAACAAAACTCTCTTTTCTGAGATATACGCTGGAAATGTGGATGCGACACAATACTAAACTTTTGATGGACAGATGGATGTAGTGAATAAGGAAACCCCTGAAAGGTGGTTTCAAGTTGCTGCTGACGCAGGAAAAACCGATCAAAAAAAATTGTACATAAGGCAACGTCAGAGGTTACCATAGGAGAAACGATCAAGTACTGTCAGGTACCAATGATTACTATATACCCACTTAGTGAGCGAATGTGCGGTTTGTCCTTGTATCCTGACGTCTATCAATGAAACTGGCAATATCACAAGACGAAGGCGAGGCCCATAGAATAATAATTCACTTGAGCGTATTCGTCCTTCGAATTGTAATTGCTCGTTTCTCGAGCTTATTTTCACCAAGGCTGGGAAAGCCCCATCATTTCATAAATTTCAGCCAGCTTCGAAGAGACAAAGATGGCGAATGTTGCAGCGAATCATCCAGCAAACTGGTTTAAGCCCCATTGCTTCTTCCACTACTACTGTAGTATTGTGACATGTAAACGACTCGTCAGCGCGTAAGTAAGACACTTTTGTTGCAATATCTTACGAACCTGTGAGCGAGTTCTGGAGATTGGCTGTCGAAAGCCTCTCCGGGAGTTAAATCAAACCAATCAACCAATCAACCAAGCTATCGTATCGCCTCGATTTTAATTTCGACTAAAACCCCCTCACCTTGCATATTATCACGAGTTCACGGTGTCGGCAATCTTGAAGAATCATTGGGTCTTTAATATTATTCTTGAGTTTGTGGGAGAAAAGTAAAGTAGGAAATGTACACAGGGACAACCAGCTCTTGCAACATCAGAGTAGGACTTGATGTATCCCCCACCTTTGGCTGGAGTGCCAAGAAGTTGGCTCGTGATATTATAGCGGCGTTCGAGAGCTGTAAATATATACGAACAGGCTTACGCCACAAAATTCTGGCCTATCTGCGCGTATCGCTAACCCAATCCAGTTACGTCGGAATGTAATGCTTTCAGGGCGCTTCAGCCCGTTCAGCTCGCTATTTCCGCGGTCCATTCACATAGTCTGATGGTAGAGGACTTTGACCAGACTTCCCATTTCTTAATACTGGCAATTGAGACGGTTCGCTCACAAATAACGAGACTAGAATTTGATTCTCATTTAAAGAAATCCTTAGCTGCATCACCTGCCATGTTTCCTGCAACGACCCAACTACCCTCAATATCAATGTTACTGAATTGATGCAATGCAGCACCTTGCACATTGCCCAAGTCACCCATAAGTAATCTAGCATCTTTAGACGCTTTTATATACTTGTACACATGTCCTGTCACCTTCGTAGTCTCCTGTAATGCTGCCATACAGGCCTTGTAACAGTGATGGAGAGAGATGTTCTGCTTCTCAATGGCACTAATTGCTTCCGAGCTCTGAGCACTCGCAAGGAGATACCTATTGTTCATATCGTCATGCGTCTTGTCATGAGGGTATAAATCGAGGATTGCTTGTAGGCCGATCTGCAGACCTTGCATTTGGCCTGTGAGTCGAGTCCCGAGGTCTTCGATCTTTGTTTCGAGATTTCGAGCAGTGTCAAGATTTTCTGACATTGTTTTTCTTCGCGGAATTTTCAGAAATAATCTTGTTTTCAGGGGGAAGTACATTACTTACAGACTGAGAAATTCTAGAGAGATAGCAAAGGTCGATTTGTAGCTTTCTAATCGCACTTGAAAGGTCACTATCTCTTTTTCCCGCAAGTGCATTTTTATTTTGTCTCGAGTACTGATGCGTTCTTCTGTAGAGTGGCGTAGAATATGGGCCATCTTCGTCTGAAAAGCATCACACGCATTATGGCAGGCATTTAATGATGGCTCTATTTCGCGGAGGTTCGATCTTTGCGCTTCTGAGAGAACGGAGTCTTTCCTTTTTTCTTCACCTAGCCTTTGCTGTAAAGAACGAATTGTTTCGTAGAGAATTCCAACCTCGGTTTTCAGATGTATGATAGTTTCTGGCGCATCTTGGATACCAGAAATTGTTTCATAGAGAAGTTTGACACTAGAGTATGCAACACCGGCGACGGCAATGACGCTTGCAGTTATACTTAACGGGTCACTCATGGCTATTTTTCTGCAAAGATATCTGACAACCCAAGATTTGAATACTCGTGGATCGAAAAACTGCAGGTGCCAGTAGAAGAGAGCCGTTCCATTTAATATACATGCAAGTGTGGGGCATCACTGCTGATTGTACCCTATGGTAGTCGATGCTTGCCGCCCAAGTCTAGATGTACTATGTTTAGGTATTGGCCTGGTATTATACATACCAGCGAATCTATCAAGTAAGCCTTTCAAGTGGGCGCAAAAGTTTCGATACTCCGCCACACGAATCACATCGTATTCTACCTGTCCACCTCCTTCATCAAGTTATCTCCGGACCATGTAAAGTGAAGATAAGAGACCCAGGAGGTGGTCGACAGGATTGTGTGTCATGGAAAGTAGTCATACAGTGATGAAGTCTATCAAGCAGTCATCAAAGAAAACAATGGAGAAGCGTAAACCAGAGATATACAAACTAGTACTCGTAAGATGCTAATACTAAGCCGCTCAACTATTCCACTTCACTGCCAGGTCTGTAGGATGCTTGAGGCGCTCATGCAACAAATAGACACATCAAGATCCCGACTAACATACTAACTAACTACTGGATGCTATTATTCATCAATAGAGTAAAAATACATTAATATATTGTCATTCAAAGAACCATTGAGGAGCTTCCATTGCCACTAGGCATCTAATATCAGTATTCCATCGGTTGTCGCTTTTGGAGATCTGCATGATATTCAAGATTTGCCTGGCCCGTCAATTGTATCTGTTTCAATAGAACTGGTATTGAATGAATCGGCTACTACTAAGGCGATCTCGTTTTGCCGGGATACCTATCCCTGGTATCTTTCTTGTGCGTCTCAAGGGAGGTCCCAGGTAAATTCAGGACGCCAGAGATAAGATTTCTGGTCAAAAGTTAATGGACGCTAGCTCCTTTTCCCTCCGTCAACGCTACCGCAGGAACGTCCGACCCAACTGATAAAAGGCCGTCTCTAAAGACGAGGACAACGGTCTAAAGCCCGACATCCCTGGTGCACTACCATCGTCCGCCAAAGCAAAGGGCAAAAAAAGAGGGATTTATAATCAAAGGCTCTGGCTGACTGGCCGGGGATACTTGACATATACGCTTCGACAGGTTTGGTCGCGGCTACGATTCAACGATATATAACTTGGGGAAATAACACGTTCAAAAGGAAGGGGTAATGTTTTGAGCACTTCTCACGGGTACAAGTCTTTGCGAAACCCACATCAAAGCCTATATACTAGATAAAATGGGTATATCCCGAGCGAAAAGCTCATGGACGGAAAGTCACGATAAGGCCGAGGAAGAAGTTTAAGGCAATCGCAAGCCTTGAGCAAAAGAGAGCCCGCCAGGAGAAGGTCAAGGTCAATGAAAGAGTCAGGGAATTGAGAGCAAGGGAGAAAGAAGAGGGACTGACTCGGGGCCTTGTCACTGGCGCTGGCCAGCTTACAGCAAGGCGACGATAGAGGATAAGAAATAAGAACCTGATGTCAACACAGTCTACTTAAATGAAGATGTAACGACCTTTCCGCGCGGCGAATTCCGGCTTGACCGCGGCCATTCGAAGTGCACAAGGTGCACGCACGCGAAGACTCCCTGCCGTCCAATTCCAACCAGCATTCAAGGTGATGCATACCACTGCGATCGTCTCTTGGAATGGGCTCGGGTCTCGCTCGAGCCACCTTCGCCTCTCTCTCGAAACAAACTTTTCTCCAGCATGGAAATCTGGTTATCAAGTTAGTGCTGAGTCTTGATTTTTCATCGTCGTCCTCCTCTTCAAGAGGAGAATGGATCCAAGTTGCGACGCAACCGTCACAGAGCTTAGCCATGTTTGTGGCTCTCCAATCGACGACAATGGGACGAGGGTGCAAAGCAGGAGCGGGACTGCGTTCGGTCAACCTCTCGGAGGAAACGGAAACATGCGAAGAAGCTATTTCATCTTCAGAGGAAGGGAAGCCAGAGTACCTGAACAATGTGATTTGTCAATTACTTGATATCCAATACAAAATATAAAATTTTTTGAAGCACATACTGAATAACAAGGGAATTCGATGATCAAGTCGAGATATCTTTAAATATACCTTGGTGATACTCAGCCATTATTCAACAAAACTACAACTTCGCCTTCCCATACCCCATCCCCCTCCCCAATTCACTCTCACTAAACCGATAAAGCACATCCCCAAAAGACCCCGTAGGAAAAACATAAAACCACCTCAACTCGCCCAACCCAACATTAACAATCCCATGTTCAGCATCAGAAGGAATAAAAACCGTACTACCCGCAACCACCTTACTCATGACCCCATCAATGGTAATTTCACCCTCGCCCTGAAGAATATGGTATATCTCCGCCTGTTTATGTCGATGCGCGCAGAGATGTCCTGTTTTCGGAGGACAGGATGCGATTCCGGCACTTAGGTCTGTAGTGTGTGTTTTTGGGGTGGATATCAGGGTGTGCCATGTTATGTTCCCGTGAGAGGGGGTTGCGAAAGATTCGGGTGGTGAGGTGGTGTAGGTTGGTGGGATTATTGTTGGTTGGGATTTGGAGTTGGACATTGTTGGTTGGGTTTGGGGTTTATTTGGGTGGAAGTATGTCTGTAGAATAGATGTGCTCCGGTTGAGGCTTGAAGTATCTTAGTTCTTGGACTTTTGAGGGTTTGACGATATAGCGCGTTGTTAAGATTTTGGTTTTATAAACGTTAGAATGATGATGATGATGTGATGTCTCCACGATGGAGTATTCATGGAGACAGGATCTATGTATGGACTTTCTTTCTATTTCGAGAAATTGTTTCCATTAGCCACTTTAGTCTGGGCAATGGCTTACAGTACATTAGTGTGGCGAATCATTTCGAAGAGATGTGGGACTCCAACCAGGATTTTTGATATGATGTGCTTCGGATTGAGTCTGGATTTGGGGATCTCAAGTCATACTGAGATTACTCTGCATTCAGCGAGGGAATTTGAACTCGGGCTCTACAATCTTGATAAGAGCTACAACATAAGATAATATACGCTCCGTTCGTCTGTGGAATGGATCCATTGTATGTGATTGATCACTATATCAAATCTCCCAAATCAAAATTACCTCACGCCATCATGCCTTCTGAACGCCTGGAAATGGGGAATAATCGAATTCGGATTCAAGCCAGACCAATCGAATAGAAACAATGTTCTCGCTCTGGTGTTCAATCTGGTTTAGATTTGGATGGAAGGGGGGGGGGGTGCGATGCCAGTTTAGGTGGATGAACGAAACTATATGGCTAGAATTTGCCTTGTTTCCTGCTTCTGGCGAAGGAAAGGAACATCGGTTGGTATTACTGCCATGTAGACAGGTAATAAGAGAGAGGAAAGAAGAGAGGAAGCAAAAGGAGGAAATTGCACAAATGTTTCTCGTGGGAATCGAAATGTTGACTCGAAAAATGTGGAGGGAAAATAGTGCAAAGTAGAGTAAGACGCTCGCAGAAACCCGGGTACAGAGCAATTCAAATCGTAACATGGGACATGGTAATAGAGAAATGAAAAGTTATGAAGTATTCACGTTAAGATGGAGATTGTTTGGATATTCGTCATCCTGGGTACTGTCGACCCAAGAATCATAGTACTCAAACTCATCAGAAATGCAGGTTTGACTAGAAACAAGGTCCAAGAAAGACGGGGGTATGTGGCTGATACGATCGGACAGAGTATGAGGTTTGCCATGAAGTGAATCAGGCAGCTCCAACATGCCATCTGTCCAAGCATAAACAGGCAAAGAGAAAACCAGATGGAAAACGCTACCCGGGAAAAAAGGGAGAGAAAGAGGCAAAAACAAACATAACCCATATCTGCGTGGGCTCAGCGGTATGCATCCGAAGCATGTACAGGCTGAATGATGCCGGATCAAGACTCCATGATCATGCAAAGAGAGAGGGAGAGACAGAGAGAGAGACAGACGAATGAAAGAAAGGGAAAACGTAATCACATGTCAAAGTTGTCGTCAACGTTAAAGATCCCAGGCTCAGTGCCATCGGAAGTCTTCTGAACACCACTCATGCGCTGATCTGTCGAGTTGGTGGGGCGATGAGTGCGCTGCCAGGCCCCATCATGAATTGGATCATCATCCATCTCATCCGGTTCGCTTGCAAGGTGGTGATCAATGGAGCTCTCATTCACAAAAGTGAAGCCCTTGAAGTTGGCCTGCATGCCAGGGGAAAGAGGGGTTGAGCCTGGCATCAAGCCATTGGCCAGAGCGGCGGCGCGCAAATTCAGCGAGTTGTTGTTCTCCAGAGCGTTGGTGAACTCAGGGTCAAAGTTGGAGGTGTCGGTATCAGACTGCAGCTTAGGCTTGAACGGCGGAATTACCTGCTTACGGCAAAGCGCGTCCCAGTCGATATCGTGGAAGAAGGGGTGTTCCATGAGCTGCTTCGCATCACCCTCAGCGCCCAGACGATGCTTAGGGTTGCGGTTGAGTAGACCCTTGACGAAGTTCCTTCCTTCGGTGCTTAGAGCATCACGAGGGAATCGCACTTTGCCGAAAGCAATGTTCTTGTACATCTGTTGAGTGTCTTCGGCGTAGAAAGGACTCCAACCACAGCACATTTCGAAGACCAACACACCCAGCGACCAGAAATCCACCATCTTCGTATAACCTTGCTCGTCGAGCAGCACTTCGGGGGCGAGGTATTCAGTCGTACCACAGAATGTGTTTGTGGTATCATTCTGAGTCAGATTGGCCTTGGACAAACCGAAATCGCAGAGAGCGATGTGACCATTGGCGTCCAGCAGAATGTTCTCCGGCTTTAAATCACGGTAGACAATATCATGGTCGTGGAGATGTTGCAGTGCCAAGATCAATTCAGCGATGTAAAATTTCGCCCGAGCCTCCTGGAAACGACCCTCGCGTTGAAGATGCCAGAATAACTCACCACCAGACATGTAATCTGTGACCAAATACAGATCTGTCGGGGTCTGGAAGGAGAACTTGAGTCCGACGATAAACGGAGAGGCCGCCATCGCGGTCCGTACCAAGATATTTCGCTCTCCAAGTGTGTGAGCAACTTCCTTCTTCTGAATAATGACCTTCTTCGACAAGACCTTCATAGCATAGATACGCTCAGTATCCTTCTTCTTGACCTGGTAAACCTGACCGAATGTTCCTTTGCCAATCAACTTGAGAATTTGGAAATCATTCGGTCCCACATTCTTTCGATCAGTCATTTCGAATTGCATTTGAAGGTGAATTTCGCCGGACACCTGGCTATCCCCAGCTCCACGGGCGACCAACGGGAACCAGCCCTCCAACCGGCTATGATCCTCTCTCAGGTTGATAGTCAGACGAACATGTCCCAAAAATGCTTCTTGGTTGCTGCGATCGTAGACAGTGACATCAACTTCGGATTGGTCACCAAGAACGTCACTTGTAAGAGGAGAGAAGAGTCAGTTTCAAAAGAAGAATGATGCCAATGTGAAAAACTGCGACGGGGGGGAATCTCACAATGTTGCCTCGTGGTCCCAATGAGGGTCGGTCACAGGGGATCTACCCTTGTGATTGTGAGCATCGACAGCGCTGTTGTTGCTACTCTGGCGACTTTTCATTGGAATGGCCATGGGCATGCCAGCCTCTGCATCGGATTCCATCTGACGTCGCTTCTTTTCCTCTTCTCCATCCCGGGCACCCTTGGAAATATACTCATTCCACTCGAAAACACAGACAACGTATGGGTCGAAACTCGGACGCAGGCCTCGTGCCTCTGAAATTTTCACGAACAATTTACCCTTCAGGGACCCGACTGGGGGACCATTGGATGGAGATGTCGAGGATTCGCGAGGGAAGGCTTCGTCGAGTTTCATTGTGATTTCATCGGTTGAGGAATCCATCTTCTCGGGTTCTGTCTCCGTCTCCGTCTCCGTCTCCGTCTGTGTCGATTGCGGCTCTTTTTCGGCTTCACGAGGGACTGAGGTGACGGGTTCTTTATCTGCCGATTGATCTTCGTTGGACATGGCACGAGGGGTCAACGGCGGGGTATTCTTTAGACACACCCCATCGGGTGCATTCAAGGTCAGCTTGGTAAGTTCTTCGGAAGATATTGAGACGAGCGACTTCTCGTTGTGTGGCGGCGGTAGAGGCTCGGTGAGGGAGGATAACGGGTTGGATGCAGGAGAGGAAGAAGGATTGTAAAAATGAGTGGCAAGGACAGGGTCATCCGATACACTTGAGACTGGCAGGGAAGTCTGACGACGAGAGGGAGAAGGACTCTCCGGACGGGTGGGTGGAACAAGATAATTTTTTAGGGTATTGTAAATGGATCCTCCCGCGTCTGGACTCGAGTAGAGGCCCGTCTCGTCGGATTCCGTCTGCAGTAAGGAATGGGGAGGAGTGGGTAGATTGGGATGATAATGATGCTGAAGCGACGGGTCTTCCATCTGTTCAGATGCCTCTTCTCGTTCCATCATGACGAAGGAATCCGAAGAAGAAGAAGAAGAAGAAGAAGAAGAAGCATCGGAATGTTGGGTTTGATGGTGGGGTTGGTGGGTGTCTGAGTGGGGGTCCGCAGCAGAGAAGGGCTTCGAAAGACAGGACCACAACCGTGGCAGACTCGCTTCTTTATCAGCGGAGAAAGAACCAACCTGAAAATAGTTGTGCATGATAGAAGGCAGACGTTTGTCCGCAGGGTCCGGTTGAGGTGTTGCGATGCCCGTGGGAGTGGACCCGTTTGACCCGATTTGGTCCTGGTTATCTTCTTCTGTTCCGGAGCTATGAGATCAAAATCCCAGTATTAGCCATGTTGCCCCATTTTGATGAGTGATGAACAGCAAGGAGAGTAAAAAGTAAAAGGTAGAAATAGAATGAACGAATTGCGACCGGCGATGCCTCTCCTCGTTGATAGAATCAACAGGGGAAGACCAGTCAACCCAATGTGGGGGGAGGCAAAAGAGAGGGGAATTTGATGAGAGAAGCAGAGCCCAACCGGCCACAAATGAGGAAAAAAAAAAAAAGTATCTGCAGGATTCATCCAGAGGGATGCAATGCAGTGTTAGGCGGAAGTGGACAGTCCAACATTCCAAGGAGCAGAACACAGGATTTTATGCAGGACTTGAGAGGTGATCCTCGAGACTCGATAAGCAAATAAGACTCACGTTGGAGGCTTCATGTCGGAATGGCCGTTCAACTCGGTTCCACTCTGCGCAGCAGCCATTGCGCTTCCATTTAACGAAGGGAAAAAACCTCCGGGAGGAAACGAAGACTAGGAAAGAAAAAAGGCGAGAAGAAAGTGGAGAGGGCGGGGGGAGGGGGGTGAGAGAGAGAGAAGGGTAGAAGGGGAAGATTTGAAGGATGAAGAAACGGGAAAAATCGAAGAAAAAAGAAAGTTTGGCCGCCCGATGATGAGCTAAGGGGAGATTGCGGGATACACTCCGGTCAACATACAGTAGGGTAGTAGGATAATAGGAGAGGGAAGAAGAGAGGAAATAGTAGATGGAGAGTAGAATAAGAATTTGGAATATTATAGAATAAAAGAGAGATGATGAGCTCATGGGAGGCTGACGGGGCTGTGTGAGGCAATACTAAGTAGTCAGTATGTATAGTTACTCCTAGTGAACTAGTCCATGTAACTATATCAGGAGAGCTGAATTATCAGCTGAGCATGTGGAATTTTAGAAATGACCATCAGATTGAGGTCTTGCTTATTCACTACTCCTTAATAGTGGCAGTGTCTGATTTATTTTCATTTGATTAGAGTCATGATATTTCGTGATGAAGCTATTGGTGTACTGTATGCGGAATATCAATCCTCGCACCCAGTACATAGTACACAGCTACTTATGGATCGTCATTTGTGTAGTGGATTACGCTAGTGAAGATTCAATCAGAGATTCATCCTCATCCATACTCTATTATCAAAGATCAGTCCTATCCTACAATACAAATAACCACTCTATTCAGCTTATAACTGTCTACCTCAACACCTAGGGCATCCCGAGTGACATCCGCACATGAACTCCCTAAATATTCGCCTCCGAATTTTTCCCCATTATTGCTTTTTCCCACTGATTACTTTTAAATGTAATCCCTCATTCTTATCGCCCTTGACCGCATCCCATCCCCTCTCGCACGAGGCACCTCCGTCATCTCCGCAATCCACTTCGGCGGGGTACATCGTACATCCTTTGGTCCATTGCGCTAGAGGATTCCGACATGATATCCGGAGTACAGAGTACATACTGTACATCATCTATGATCTTCATTGACATGAACATCACCGAGAGTATACAATATGAATGATGCTTCAACTGTACAGTATAATCAATAGAACCCTGCTATCCTCTGTGCAACATAGATCGAGTCCGATCGGCGATTCTTGAGATCCGTGCAGCTTCCAATGTGGCCCGGTCCAGCTGGATCTCCCCTTGCATCTGCATACCACAGAGAGCTGTGTGTGTACACAGCACAGCAGTGGATGTACTCGCTCGTGGCGCTGACTCGCAATTCTGCGGTATGCTGAGCGATCTCCACCAACTGCGTCATAAGGCGCCCGCCATAGAGGCCCTATGCTCTTCGTCCACGCTTCCTCACTTTCTGGTTTGATGGATACAAGAGCCGGTGTACTCCTCGCGGACAATGTACGTGCCACAAATGTGAGCTTGCGACTCCGGGGATAAATCACCCAGACAATGATAGCAATAGCTCTATTTTACACTCTGCAATGTCCATGGAGTGAAGTATCAATGTCTCTTCCTCCGCCTTCTCCAACCCCCGAGGCGGGGGAGATCTGCAAGATGCCCCTCATCAGGGATGTCGTGATTCACAAATCACGAATCCATTGGAAAAAAGATCCTGTAGTTTCATTTATTGATTGCCAGGGCTTACTCGATATAGCCGAGGGGGTTGGAACGATAGTTCGTTGAAATTGATCCAATATCTTCACTAGTATAATACGTTAGTTGCTGGGATACACCTCTCCTACATACATCAAGTTTTACGCCTCCGAATCATCAAAAGATAACCCGCAGAAAATAAACCCGCATGCATGTTAGCTTATCCGTAGGGCCACGGGATGCAAAGGCACCCGCGATTCAATTCGGAGGTCATCTGCGTGAGCTGTGGTGAAAGTTGTGCCACGATCTGCAACTATGCAGCCGACTTCTACTCCCGAAGGACACCGCATCTCATGCATCATAATGGAGCACAGTCACCCGGGAACATTTCTGGACGCAGAAGGTAATTCCTATCGCGCCGAGATTGGCGCTGTATTAGAGGATGACAGCTCTGAATGGGGAAAGCAGATATCGATTCAATCTAATTATCTTATCATAATCATCGTATATAGTAGCTATAGAACCTCGGATAGGTCTAAGCGACGATGCGATTCTGCACTGAAGCAGGTTTGTTTCCTATATTGCAGGCCTTGTGATAGCATGTCTGGGATTTAAGCACCGAAAAGAATTAAATCATTCTTCATGCATGTGATATTGAGCTTCAAGTTGTTAGTCAGTTCGCTATACTTAACTAACCTAACCACAAGCACTGTACTATGTACAGTACCTCTTCAATACTCCATCTCTACTCCACCTGAAAAATCGGTGAAAAGGAATTCGTGCACGGAGCTATAGATGGCTCTGCTTGGCCGTTGGCAGCCTCCCGAAAGTCCTTGTCGCCAATGATAGGACATCGGGAGAGAACGGCGCATTTGCTTCGTGCTAACCGACCGGTGAGCCTTTTGGTGTGGTTGGTTCTCGTTCTCCAGCATGAGCTCATTGTGCGGCCGTTAACCTCCGCAGAGTAGTGCTGGATATCGCTCTTGTATACTCAATGTACATATTTATCTTTCGGGAATGGCATGCGCTGATTTGTGAACGTGCCACAGTTCATGTCATCGAAGGTCTAGAATCATTACAATGTGCTGTCTGCTGATCTTCTCATTCATCCACTTCATCAAGAATGACGTAGAAAAAGTGGGAATAGTTGCCTGAGGCATAAAACTCGTGATTAGTCATTGCAAGGAGAATTAAAAATGCCTGAATTACAAGGTGTCGGATCTAACTGGGATTACCTGTGTATCACGTGAGATATCGGATTATTGTCTGTCCGCAAGAGCTGTTTTCCCAATGAACAATTGCGACTTGGCAGAGCGCATTGCGACTTCAATCCCATCTCCGGAATGCCTCGAAAGGTTAGGGCTGCGGCCCAGGCAGCTGCCAAATCAATGAGTCAGTTTGTCCCGCGCCAAAGTTGCGCTTCCCTAGAGAAATTGCTCCCATCGCAACCTCACCCCTTTGGACGCGCCTCGCGACTAATACGATCCAGAAAATGTGCCTGTACTTCCTGAGAACTCTGACGACGAAATGATTGACGTCCCTCCATCCGATCCATCTTCTCCCGCTGTTGAAGAAGACCACGATTCTCCCGATGAAGATGATGTCGAGCCTGAGGCTGAACAGGAAGCCGCACCGGACGCCGATGCGCAGGCCGAAACTCCCGCCGAATCGAAACAAGAAGGAGATAGCACGACTGCGACTCCTGCTGCTGATGAGAGTACGGTTGTTGAAGCTGATAGCCCGGCGTTGGGTCGTCCGGCTATTCCCCGCAAACGTCGGATCGGTCGACCTCCCAAGAACCCTCGACCTGAAGACTATGATTTAGACGGTGCACCATCACCACTCCGTGTTACGACCCCCGTCAAGCGACGACGTGGTCGCCCTGCTGCGAGTGGTGGGCGCTGGGCTCGTAACCGTGGAGCCAATCATTTGACCCAGATCCCAATCGATAAGGAAGGAAATATGATGGATGTGATCGGGGATGAAGTGGCATTGCCTCCGAATCCCATTGGTGATACGAAAGTTGATGCAGATGGTCACCTCCTCGGTGGCCGAGAGTACCGTGTGCGTACATTCACGATTCTCAACCGTGACAACAAACTCTACATGCTTTCAACTGAGCCTGCCCGATGCATCGGTTTCCGCGATTCGTACCTGTTCTTTCAGAAGCATAAGATGCTCTACAAGATCATCATCGACGATGACGCGAAACGCGATCTAATTGAGCGCGACATCATCCCTCACTCTTACAAGGGTCGTGCTATTGGTGTGGTCACAGCACGTTCAGTTTTCCGCGAATTCGGCTCGAAAATCGTTGTTGGCGGCAAGAAGATCACCGACGATTATGACGAGCAAGCTGCCCGTGAGCGGGGTGATGTCGAGGGTGACCTAGCGGTACCTGAAGATAAGCTTCCAGGACCAGGCGAGCCTTACAACCGTAACCAATACGTTGCCTGGCATGGCGCTAGTGCCGTCTATCATACAGGAGCCCCTTCAGTACCGATGGCAGGTGGGAAGCCTGTCGATTCAAAGAAGCGACGTGTACCAGTCACAGACGACAACTGGATGGTTGAGCACGCCCGTGCCGCAAGGTTAGTAGTTATTCAACAAACCTACATGTCAAACACAAACTAAAATATCGTCTGCAGCACATTCAACTCGAAATTAGTCGAGCTTCGACGATCAACCATGAACGGCATCTACGACATCCATACCAATTCCATGCAATACCCCCAAATCATGCAGCCAACACACTGCCGCATCGAGCGCGTCCCACCACCAGACAACCGCAACGCAACCGAATTAATGACCGACATGTCCTCGCTCAGTCTCGCAAATCCAAACCGCGACACCACCGCCAGCGAACAAAGCCAAAACCAAACCCAAAACGAAAATGAGCCAACAACACGAGACGAGAACCCCGAATCAAAACCCGAAAAACAAGCTCCCGTCTTCCCACCCGTTCCAGTTCACATTTCCAACCGCTACGTCGTGCAGGATTTCGTTTTTGAATCCCCTCCATACTCAAATATGGGCGTACCAGGTCCGGACGGAGATCTTCGTAATCTCCAACCTAATGGTCTGGTTAGTATTGCTAATCCCGCCCATCCGGAATTCATGTCTCCGGACATCATTGCGCTTCTCCCGGATGAGTGTAAAGAGTCACTTCTTGATGCTGCGACGCGTGAGGTTGAATGGAAAACGAAGTGGACTAGTGAGGTATCGGATAGTCAACGTTGCCTGCCTACTAAGAGTTATGCATGGTATCCATGAGTTGGGAGAGACTCCGAGGTGAAGCTTCTCTGGGGTTGTTTTGTTTTGCTTAATTTATGGCGGGTTGATTAATTCATGGCGAAAATGGTTTAGCATGGGTTTGGGCTTGGACTCGGTTTTTTTTTTCATGGCAGGTAAAAAGCCATGGGAGTTTTGTTTGTCTTTTTCGATGCCCTTGTTCTACAGTCACTGTAGGTGATTATTTGAATTTGTCTGATATGGGTCCTTGGATGATGTGCTGGATACCAAATTTAAGATGAATATGAAAGCATACTAATACTATCAGTCTAAATGAAGCTGAGTATCATATACACTTACCGGTCTTGTACTATCCAAGCAATTTAGACTTCAAGTTCAAGCATTGCATATATGACACTACATCAATGCAGCAGGAGTAGTAATTATGATTTAAGTAAACTGAATTCTGCAGCTGACAATACGCCGAAACTGAATCGAACCCCTATCTAAACCATCCAGAAACAAATTAGAAACAAGACAGGCTTGTAGACTAGTGCGCAGCTCAAAGCCATACATCGCGCAACTTCTTTGCGAGGATTAAGGTAAATTGAGCAGGTCTACTGCTTAATGTAAACCCAGTCTATCCCAATCCAACCGAAATGGAAACGGCTAGAAGAAGAGAACCGGGACTAGACTGGACAGAGGAATAAGAAATGAAAAGTAGGTGAGAAGAATATTGAAGTGTATAAAGCGCCAGAATACAAAAATGGGGGAAAAAAACAAGTAGGGCTTGCTTGCGGGGAAAGAAGAAGGCATCCAATGCATAGGTAAGGTAGTAAGAGACATGATTCAGCCAAGATGTGATTTGGACGGGGATTTGCAAATGCGATATTGACTCGTGTTGAGTTATTGTAGGGGTAAAAGAACGATTAGCAGAGTTGAAGGACTACATGGCCATTTCGGCACGTAATTTGGCCAACTCTGCCTCCTCGTCGTCTTCCTCGGCTGCCTTTGTTTTGTCCTTGCCCACTGTAAAGATTGTTAGATTATGTCGAAAGGAGTGAAGTCAAGGAAATAGGGATATTCTTACGTTCCGAGTTTCCAGCGGTCGGTAACCGATCCAGTTGAGTACCGACAGGCGTAGGACCCGTATTGAGCATACGCTCGTCCATAGCCTCCTGCTCCAGTCCTTCCAACTCGGCATCCAGTTCGTCCTCGTCGGGCTGTTCGCCCAGCGGAACGCTGGTAATCGCCTGACCGATTTCCTCGCTGAGTTGGTGTTGTTCGCGGAGTTTGTCCCTGATTTAGAATTAGCATCCCTGGTCTTCGGAAATAGGTGTCTTCTCATTTGATATTGGAAGAAGATTCTTGATATCACATACATTGTCTCGTCGACTTGTTCGAGGCTCATACCGCCGTGGATCTGCTTCATTGCTTGACCGGCTTGCTTCATAGCTTGCAAGGTCTCGTGGTTGATATTTGCCGCTTCAATCGAGTATATCTGTTGCTCCAGTTGGACGATCTGCGATGTTGTCTGTTCGAGATTCTTTTCGTGGACCTTTTTCCGGCGGAGGGCAGCTTTGGCAGCTATATGAATTGAAATATTATGTTAGATTTCTTTTTTTTTGCTTATTGTCTCTCCGTAGAGAACACCCAGAAGGAAGATAACTCGCATCTTCTCGCCCAGGTGAAAGATCAGGGAAAGACTGTACCGTTCTTATTTGTGTTGACATGCTTCCGTGCTGCGGCTTCTTGCTCCCCAATCTGATTTTCCAAGTGTTTCTCCCGCTTCTGCAACATATCTAGCTGCTCACGCAGTAGCAAGATCGCTTCTTTAGGCGCATCCTTCCGCTTCTGAGCGGCGGCTCCGCCAAACCAAGACCACATCGTGAAGGCGGGCAGGTGGGTTGTGAGAAGATCTGAGAGGGGCGAGGATCGGCTTGATGACTATGTGAGTTGTTCTTATTTGTGAAGGATCAGGCAGCAACAACAACGATCGGTTCGATTGTGATGCGCCTAGCGGCGTGGTGGCAGGTCAGACAGAGGTGGGTAGGGTAGATAGGCTTCAGGCAGAACGTCAACTGCGCGAAGAAGTTCAAAGAAAGAGGAGAAAGCGGCAAATGCAGGTAAAGAGTCGAATGATTACTCTGAACAAAGCAATCGATATCGCGTGTGGCAGTTTTCGCAAGTCACCCGATGTCAAATGTCAAATGGAGGGGAGGCTCCCCTCGCTCTGAGCCTATGACATACGCGGGCCGATCGAGTCACGTGCGGTGATCTTGCTGGGTCTTTGCAAGGCATTCGATGGACTTTCCTTGATGAACTTCTACTCTCCCAAATCCCCCACGGTGGGTTTCAGGGATGAATGGACCGCGCGCGTCTAAGCGTGTATTTCTTTACGAACTGCCGTATCTCCCGGCGGATACAAAGGTCCGATTCCTGGGATGGTACGTTTTGGAGGTTGGGGGGATTGGTTCGGAATAGAACGATCTATACTAACAATTGTGTACTGACTACAGCGTGAGACAATATAATGTCGCTGAAGGTCACCTCATTCTGGAACACATCTATCTACGAGGCAAAGAAGAGGCAAATGCCGTCTCGGTAGATATTAATGCTGTTCTTGAGGATGTCACTTCGGAGGAATTGCGTGTTGGCGCATGGTTGAATGTCCTGGGTTATGTCCGAGATGCTCAGTCACCTTCTCTTTCATTTTCATCGAGTCAGCTTGAATCGCAGTCAAATGAGATGACATCTGCAATGGCGTCAACTACTGTTCCTTCACGACCGGTACACATTGATGCAGTGCTTGTTTTCCCGGCGGGTGCCATTGCGCTCGGAGAGTATGAGCGCATTCTCCGCAATGTGCAGGATGTTGAGCGCCGTCTGCAATTTGCGGGATGAAGAAGACAAGAGACAATCCGGATTGCTTCACATCCTTGACTTGTGTCCCTTGTCATTACGAGTCTGGCCTACTTGGATAGGGCTAGTAACGACGAACATGACATTAATTACCATTATCATTGATGCTACATTAATGCTTCGCTCAAGCAGAAACAAGTCTGTTGCGATATTTTGAGAAACAAAGAACTTTTCAAACTTTTCCTATGCAAGAACAATGAGGTATCAGGTAATGCAAAAACGAAAGAAGACCGAGAACGCAAAGAACCGAGCTCAGCTCAGCTTAACTCAGCTCGTCTCATTTTGCTTCTCTTCATCATTTGGGCGCGCAGGTCCCTGGCCAGCAGCTCTCCTAGCCCGCTTACCCTCAAGTTTCTTCTTATCCTCTTGCATGCGCACAATAAGATTACTCTTCATGCGAATCTTGTATCCGTATTTGTAAAAGACAAACGGGATCGGGATAATGGCCACCTCCAACAAACCCAGCAATGTACCTGACCAATTTGGACCAAGACTGTCATACATATACGATCCAACAAGCGGAAGTACACCACCAAGTACACTGCGAATCACGGAGTTTCCTGCCAAAGCACTAGCAGCGTACATTCCATAGCTGTACGTGAGATAGTTGGATGCGTAGATGAAGACGCCCGTGTTGCCAGCGCCGAAGGGAATACCCGCGAGAAGGGGCACAATCCAGTGGATCGATGCTGGAGCACAGGTCCAGGCGAACCAGAGCTCGCCGACGGGGATAAGAATTGAGCAGATACAGACGAAGGAGACCATTGCCTCTGGGTGAACTTTGCCTGTCTCGGGATCTATTTCGTGATTATTGATCAGACGACGGACGAGAGGTTCACAGGCAATGGTAATCAATACGCCAATGCCAATTCCCAGGAACGATAGGCCTGAAAGACCGAGGCTCCAGCCACGAATATCACCAAAGACAATGGGATAAGCAGTGAAGCATAGGTAGAGAATACCGTAGACGATAGCAACGTAGATATTCCAGAAAATACTAGAGTAATATGAGCAAAATTTCCTAGTTTTGAGATTGATGTTGCAAATACTGATGCTTACCAGATAGGCTCGGTTACAGCCATAACAAAGGGCCGACTCAAATTCAATTTCAGAATCTCATATAGAGACTCTTTTCGATCATATCGTGACCACCAGAGCTCGTCACCGGTCTCTTTACGTAAACGAGCAGCTTTATTCTGCAACAAGGTAGGTGCATACGTTTCCTTCAAAATGACCGCAAAAACAAGCGCCACGGCAGAGAGCATCAACGCAATCCAGCACATCCATCGCCAACCAAGATACTGCGTGACAAAGCCACCAATAACAGGACCTAAAACGGGTCCATTGAGGGGACCAATACTCCAAATTGAAATTGCTAGCGCGCGGTGCTCATCGTCGACTAAATCTGCGACCATTCCCGGTGCAGTGGAAATCATCACGCTACCAAAGAAAGCACCCACGAATCGAACGACAATGAGAGCAGTGACTGATTTCGCTAGGGCACAAGGGATGATTAGGATGGTGAAGATGAAGAGACAGGTTACGCAGACGACCTTTCGTCCGTAGACTTCGCTTAGCGGTGCCATGAACATTGAGCCGATTGCGAGACCGATTAGGTAGAATGTTAAGCCGAGAGTGACGATTGTGGAGTTTTCGTTGAATTCATTGCCGATTTGAGTTACGCCAGAAGTGTATGAAGTGGAGTATAATACGCTGTCGATTGTTAGCCATGTCCTGCTTCATGCTTCATGCTTCATGCTTCATGCTGATGGTTGTTTCACTTATTGCGAGCTGACTTACATGATAAGAGTATTCCATGAGAGGAAAAGTAAACCCATGGCTTTATATGATATCGTCCAGTTCTTCGGGTTCTCAGGGTCATCTTCGCCATCCCAATCAACTTCATAGTTTGGGTCAGCGGTCATGTTTGTTGGGATGGTGGTGACACGCTGTGAAAGAGACATATGGTCTGACACCCGGGACGCACGAGTTGTAAGGGTCTTGTCCAGTGCTTCATGGTCATCTTGAGTATCTACCGAGGAGATCGTCTCCCCAATTGAATCCGAATCATGAGATCGCTCGGTATTGCGAGGCCATTTCTCTTGCGTATATTCCGCAGATGCATTAGAACTGTCTGAAGCCATTCTGAATATTTCCAAGGTCTAGCCACAACTCTGGCGACGGGGAGAACTATAAGAAAGTTCAAGCGGGGGTTTGAGTTTAAAGGTCCGGCTATGGCTTATTCGCCGGGTATAGAAAAGTTGTTAGGGCTTTCCTCGAATTGAGACCTCACGAAAGACGGAGAGGTCTTTCTATATTTTTACGGCAAAACCAGGACCTAATTCAATTCCCCTCCTAGGTCGAGAGGGTGGTGGATTGTAATTTGGCTGAGTAAAAGAGAAAAAGAAGTATAACCTAGGCGATCCAGAAGATGGCGTTTGCGCCGAGGTATCTTTGAACTAGGGAGGTCCGACCAGAGCCAAGATCAAATATCAAGAACGATCTCAAAAGCTGGTGAAACGTTGGAAATTGTAGCACTTTTGCAACAGCTTTTTGAAACAGAAAATTTTCGGCCCTTGAGGGGTGGGGCTCGGGCAGTGATAAGCCTAATTCTTGCGTTGACGAGAGCCAAAAGGTCTTTTCAACGCCGAGTGATGTGATTGATTCGGAGAGCAGGCCGAGGCCAATGCGAGCCGTATGGAGCTTTCTTTTGTTACAGACATCAAGACTGAATGGTAAGAAGTACGTGCTGATCTGTATTCAGTATGCGTTGTTCGTCGAGCCAAGGTATTGCCAGATAAAGTAGCTGTTCCTTGTTCCTGAATGTTCCCCCAAGCTTTACGCCCACTTCACCTGGAGTCATTCCCCATGGGAACTCCATGTCTAGGTGGCTCCATGAAAACGGAGTACACATACAAGTGTGGTTCTGATCTTGGTTGGAAGGCTTATTCCCTATCTGCTCCGGGATCCATGTGGACCTTTGAGAAGCCGGTCGATTCTGGCCTCGGAGTGGGTATAATGTGCCGGTTTGCCGAATACGTAATCCCCAGTTGCTGTCACGAGAAGCCACATGCTGGTTGCTGCTGCTTTTGTCTCTTGGCAGATCTGAGCAAAATTGTTTCTGAGCGTCTGCTTTTGTGGGGCTCGGGGTTCTTTGCGATGGACATGGGTTATGCTCTTCTGCTCGTGCAATGTGATGGATGGGCTTGGTGAACGTGATTATCGGCTGGTATAAAACGGGCCGCGATCGGCCCTGGATTATCGGCAGAAGAATTTCCCTCCCGTCTGATATTCGAACGGATTGCCGACGAGAGAGCATTGCTATCGGCATTGCAAGGCCGGTTGATGTTGATGGTTCATTCCGTGCGGAACAACGGAATCCATTCCGTTGAGCATGGATGTTTCCGCAAGAGATTGGATTTCCGAGACACACGCAGTTGAGAAGAATATATGTGATTGGAGTATTCTAGTATTAGTTATGATAAATAGCAATTGTCATTTTGTATATTTGGATTTGTTTATTTCATACCAACACACGGTCTCAAGGATGTATTTTCTCTGTCATTCCATCATCTACAAATACTATTAAAGTGTGTAGGACGCACCTTTATACTTACATGTTCCCCCAAGTAAATTAAGCAAGTATTGAAGGTCATTTAGGCTCAAAAAATAACGAGCCTTTTTCAAGTCAGAAGATAGAACATTTGCCATTCAAAACTTCCAGAGAATGCTCTATCGGCGCTAGGTTTATCTCGCAAATTGTATACTATGACTCGGTATGAACCCTTACACTGAAATGCTGCTATTAGAGAGCTTTAGTAAATAAGAATATTATCTAACTTGAAAGTTCCATCCCCTAGGGTACTTAATGTTTTATTTCAAGATACTCAAAAACGGGATGGGCCGAAAGACCAGACGGATGGCTCCACCTGCACTGGCCTGAACAATCTGATCTCTACAAAATTAGATGCAAACTATATTCTGTCCAATGAGATTGTTCAGGGTTACATCCGAATTTTGCAAGACGATGCTAAATATGTACTATGCAATCTTCAGAGTTTACTTGATCATATTCAAAGTTTGTATGACTTTGAGCGGCGTACAATATCTACTATACTACCGAGGTAGTATCCGCACAATAATAAATGCTTAAACCAACCCCGATCTGCATTTTGTCGAATAAACAAGGCTTAACACACCTAGATAATCAATTTTGATCGTAAATACTTCCAAGTCATCTATATACTCCGTAAAACATCATCAAGTTAAAGACAGTGGAACCATAGACTACACTTAAAAGTCCACCGCCTCGAAGCTCGCTGTGGAATTCCTGAATCGATCAAACCTCGGAGAAATTCCATTCGCCCACCAACCACAGCTCAGCCTGCCTTCGTTTAGAACTAACCGAGCCGTTGGGCTCTAAGCGACCCCTTCTTTGGCGAAATTGCGTGGAATCGAAGCTTAACAATAAGATCTGGTCGAACTGAACCAATAGTTAAACATAGAAATTTTTAATTGAGTAATTAATTAATAGGAGGTCATTTTTCTTGGATAATATTCCTATTTTTTAAAAGGGATTGTATTTGGCTTGATCATTCAATTTTATTTCATCCTCCGAGGATCCTTCCATGGAGTATTGTCCGACTGTATCACCGATTTAATCTATGGCGCCGATCTTGAAAATCCTTTGAAATTTTGCTATTTGGTCCGAAAGCAGGTTTTGCGTTGAGAATATTCAATCAATTTCAAAGTACAACTTGGATTTCCACGGAGTATATAATTTGAGTCGATTCAAACGCAATCTGCAGTGATAGAATGATACCCATCCTAGCTGCGCTGCTAGGGCTTGGCCTCTACCTACGCCATGTCAATTCTGTCATGAAAACCGTTCCTCCCGAGGCAAAAGAAGCTTCTCCGCGTCGCTGGACCGTTGATGAAGTCAAAGATGCTTATAAGAAAGCAATTGAAAACCCTGTCGATGTGAACAAGAGTATTCCGCCCAAACAGACGCGGCGCTATGTGGTTGTAGGTGGATCCGGTACGTTCTGCATGACATACAGCAAGCACCCGAAACAAGCCAAAAAAAAATAAAGGCATTCTCTCCAAATCTTTCGATGTTCTAATTTAGTACCTTATAGGGCTTGTTGGAGGTTGGATTGTATCGCACCTTCTTGCACGGGGTGAAGATCCCTCTGCAGTGCGTGTGTTAGATCTCCTATCACCAACGCAGGACATTCTCGCCAAGGGCGTCACCTTCGTCAAAACAAATATTACAGATGAATTGGCTGTCACGACTGCTTTCCAACAACCATGGCCAGAAACCGTCTCTCGGCTCCCATTAACTGTCTTCCACACTGCAGCCATCATCCGTCCACAAGATCGATTGGAGATGTTCCTACCACTATGCAGCAAAGTGAACATCGAAGGAACGCGAAATGTTCTTAACGCTGCGAAAGAGGTGAAAGCATCATGCTTTGTTTCGACTTCTTCTGGTTCAGTCACTCTTCATAAACTCGGGTTCTGGGTATCTCCGTGGACGAAATTGCCTAAGCGGGCGTTTCAAATTATTAGCGATGATGCAAAGTTACCCGAGCGTCATGATGAATTCTTTGGAAATTATGCTGTGACTAAGGTTGAAGCGGAGCAGATGGTTCGTGCGGCAGATGATCCTTCGTCGAATTTCCGGACTGGATGTATTCGTCCTGCGAATGGGATTTATGGGATTGGAAGTGATGCTAGTATGACTATCACGGGGGTGTACCTACGCAACCAGGGGAGTCCAACGTAAGTAGATCCTTCTTGACTTGAATAAATGGTGTTTGGGAGAAAGAGAACAAACGACTAACGAGACACAGTTGGGTTCGACCTGTTATTCAAAGCTTTGTTAATGCAGAGAACGTCTCGATCGCCCATCTCCTTTACGAACAACGTCTTCTAGAACAAAGTCAACCAAACTCTCCCCTCCCAAATACAGGCGGACAATCATTTGTCGTGACGGATCCAAATCCAGCCATTGCTTTCAGCGATATCTACACGCTACTGGAAACTCTGTCCAAAACTCCAGTCTCGTTTCCGACTATTCCTCCCGCACCACTCTTCCTCCTATCATATATGGTCGAACTGTACTCTGTCATTCAATTCAAGTATCTCCCCTGGCTTCTGCCTAAAATAAAGGGTGATTTGAACCAGGTGCAACCTTCGCTGTTCTCAATCTCGGACGTCTATTGCGTTGCGGATGATGCGCGTGCCAGAAAGGCACCTGAGTTGGGTGGATTAGGTTATAATCCACCTTTGACTACGTTGGAGGGCATGAGCAAGGAGGTTTTGGATTGGAATTCGAAGGCTGGTAAGACGAGTCCAGTTGATAAAGTTGGGCCTGTGGCTGTTAAGGAAGAAGGAGTTGATGTGAATATTGTTTCGCCGGAGGTGAAATTGTGAAGGAAATTTGATGCCCTAGGCTCTTCTTAACAGTCAAGGGGAATGCACATAGAAAGTCCTAGGTGGATTCCCGTAATTAAATAATTAGCATTTACTATCACAGTTTAGCGGGAGTCGGATTATGGGAATGAAAGTATTTGAAAATTCGTATTATTCTTGGTATCGTAGTTGGGTCTATCCCCAGAGGATTTTGAGCAACAGAAATGCAATCAAATGTGACTTTGTGATCGGGATCTGCGAATTGAACGGCGTAGGAGACATCGAGCATTAGGAAGCAGGTAGCTGGGTAAAGCGAGTCTTCCAAATATTCCAACGCCCAGATATCGATCCGGCGATAACTGAGCACCCGCGAGCACTGATTGACGCAGGGTGGCAGAATATGAGTATCCCGTGTGCTCTTAACGAGTCTGTCCGTCGAAGAATGCGTGGAACGAGTCCTTAAAGTTCAACCCATTGTCCCCTAGCGCGATCTCTCGCCAACGCAGGAAAGAGATCAAAGATGAAGAGAGAAGCAGAGACCTACACTAGATAGTAGAGAGGACATGTGAAATCCAAGTCCAAGCTTAACTCTGCTGTTGCTGTGCCGCCACACGCCTATGCTCCAGAATTTGCATCCGAAGTCCCTCAGATGCCAATTCAACGTCGAGAACCGCCCCAATCCCCCGCTTCCAAGTATCCTGCAAACTAACCAACTCTCCCTGACTAGATTCCTGAGCAATTTTCCGTTGACGATTCACTTCTTCCGCAGCCTCCTTTGTCTCCGCAAGTTCTTTCTCCAGTCCCCGAAGAATATCCTCCAACTGGGAATTACCGATCAACCAAGCATTCTTGCCACCCTCTTCTAACAGAGTTAGGTTCTCGTGACGCTTGGATAAATGTGAGCTGGAAGTGTAGGCCTTTTGTAAAGTCTGTCGCCACTCCTCTAGATCTGGTGCATCGGTGTCAGAGGCGCGGGTGGGTGCTTCGGGTGCCTCGTAGCGGGATAAATCGATACCACCGCTTAGCGGGGCGCCGGCGGCTTTACGATCGATTTCTTGTTGGAGTAGTGCGCTGATGTGTGATTCTGGCGCGGCGGGGATAGAAGGGTGTAGGGATGTGCTATGGTCTGGGGAGAGCTCAGCGGTAATCAGTTGCTGGGCTTTTTGGCGGGCGGACTCCGTCAGTGGGGAGTCGACGTCTGGATCCAGGTTAGATGGATGGAAAGTATATTTTGTTTGAGAGAAAGACACTTACATGGCAAGGAGTCGTGCACTTCATTAATGAGCGACATTTTTGGGGGTGATTGACAGGTGAATCTTCCATCGCGATCGGATTGACTTTATCGGATATGGACATGTCATGTGACCTGTGCAGTATAACTTAACCATTAATTTGCTTCTTCTTCTTTCTGTTCGATTCAGATACTTCAAGATGAATTCAATATAGGGTGGATTCTCATATTTCGCTCTTTATTGCTATATTCAATCACGTACACTCACGATAAGTTCGAATGGGAGGATCGTTATGCTCTCAGCAAAGAATGTTAACCACAAAGGGAAGTCAGACTACCTACGATATGATGTTCTAGCGACTAATTGAGTTAAAAGTAATAGAATATATATCTGAGCCGAATTATACTTTCAGTGCTCGAGCTCCGGCATCACTATATAGGAAGGCTCCATTAGAGGTGGATGAGGACCTTCAAGGAGCCCTGATATGATGTCTCCTTTCGCAGGGAAAGCAGGTCTTGGGTCTTCAATTTGGCACCAATGCCAAGTCTCAGCTACCGATCATCTACGTAGAATAGGCGTGCATATCTGAGTCTGTTTTCTAAGAGAAACAGCTCCGAAGATGTAACGAAAGGCGTGAACTTGGCTGTGGGTCAAGTTTCAGGGTCCAGAAATTTGAAGGGTAAAATAGTAATCTATTTAGATCATGCTGATCCATATGCTGGACTAATCTTTCATGTATATCAAATTGGACAGGCTATTTGCGATGCCTAGAGATCAATTGCCTTCATTCTGAGGGCCGAAGTTGGTGATGGTATTCTCGTCTTTCACTATGTAGCATCATAATGTCGATCTCGTGCGGTCGTATAATTCATGAAAAGCTTACATCGCTTTAGTTAATTATGTATCACTTGAGAAGAGTAAAGCCTGAAACAATTCATGTTTCAAATTCATATTATTGGCCATTCTTGAGTCTCACTCTGTAACTAAGACAGTGACGGTCAAATTATTGCATATAATGTAATTAATATTTGGAAACTCATAGACCCATCATTAAATTCCAAAAGACACTTTCTCTTCCATTCTCGAAAACTGAACTTCTTTCTTCTTTCATTCTTTTCCCGGGTTCAAATCAAAATGTACAGTCTCGATCTTCTCACTACTTTCGCGCTCTTTGGACTAGCTCATGCCGGTACAAAGATTGGTTTTGGCCCCGACTTCGCCGTCGATTCTACTGGTAGTACATGGATCAGGGAAGCCAATTCCACTCTTATCTTACCCAAGACTCCCAGCCTTCAGGTAGATCGTCTGGCTTTATGGCCTGGAATGGAGACTTCAAACGGCAACTTGATTCAAGCCATTGCTGTTTCTTTTGCGGATCCTGCTGCGTAAGTCGGGGGTGGTAATATTCTGCTGGCATGGGCATGGAGAGCAATCATATTAACTTCATTTACAGTCAGTGTGGTGCTCAATCTGGACAATGGTGTGTTTTTGCGAGTACTCTTCAGGGTGAGTAGTTCAATCTAACCTTTATATATATATATACAAGAATGGCCTGTCGCAGTGTCACTAATTATGATTGTAGATTATCAAAAGCAAGGCAAAATGGTACCTGCTTCTGCTGGCGACAAGGTCACTATGCATTGTACGTTTTCTCTCAGCACTAGTCAGTGACTATCGATTCCTGGACTCATTTTTATACAGACGTCTATAATGACTCTACCGGTGAATACGACCAATCTGCTGCCATTAATGGCAAGATTGTCTCCACAATCTCAACCGGTAAGTCTTTAATGACTTTTCGAATTCTTTAATTCAATCACCTAATTCATTATAGACTCTGGTCATGCCACTCGCTGGGATGTAACTGTAGAATGTCAAGAAGGCACCTGCCAGGGACATTCCGATACACACAGTGAGTTAAATCTGGTTTATTTTCAGCTGTCGATAAAATCTAATCGAAATATTAGAATACATAGACACTACTATCGTTCTCAACGAAGCGGATCCTTCTTGGTCTGAGGGATTATATACGAAATGGCAGGAGAATTCTGGTCTACAGACTGCTGATGGCGGCAAGACTTGGACACTGGATACGCTTTCTTTGGAGTCTCACCAATTCACCGAGAGCGATATTGACTATAATTAAACTATTGGGTACGTAGAAATATTGCTCATTATAGCCATAAGGACAGCCATAGACATGAGCCTCGATAACCAGAGGACCACGATTAAAATCAAGAAAGTTAAGAATCTCCTACGAAATTCCAACTGAATCATATCCTGGCGCAGCTTCATCCCCGAAAACAATAATTCATGCCGACACCGTAAAAGTACCCCCAATCCCTTCAAAAGATGAGATTTTTCCAAGGGCATTCCTCGAATCCCCATAGTAATGCATACGATAAGTTCCGCTCTGCACGGGTCTTGGATCATCGACACTATAATAATCATCCTCGATTTGCCACGAAATAGTAACCTCACTATACCCCAACACCAAATTTGTTCTCTCCCAGGAGAAAACCAAGTTCCAGTCCCTGTCATTTCGAACGACTTTCCAGTCTCCGGATTCGGGATCTTTGCGCTCTACTGCCGCATAGGTAGATTCTTGTCGAAGATTGTTGCGCGGGTTAGCGCCAATGAAAGTTGTGCTGACTGTGTCACCGGGACTGTAGGTTTTATTGTCTGGGTTTGATTTGACTTCTCCGAAAGACTTGCCGATTGGGTGTTCGTCGTAAACGACGCCGGTTATGAAGCTGAGCGATTTATCTGTATTGATTGGGGGACTCGGGCCTGTGGGAATATCGGGGAGACTTGCTGAGCTTCCCAGGTAGGGTAGATACGTGAGGGTCAAATTGATATATGCCGCCAGCTCGTTAGGTCCGTATAGAGTGGAAGCTCCTTCATATCGCTGCACATTATACTCTTCCTCTGTTGTGACGTAGTGGGCGTAGCTATTTGATGGAGCGCCAAGTACAGCGAGAGGTTCATCCACCGAGAGAGTGTCTTTGGCACCTTTCACAATGGCCTCTTTCCATCGTCTACCCGACATGGTAGTGGCCTCGCTGGTCGATATTATGATGAATAGTTGCCCCACGCGAAGTACCTGTACATCAATGATATCTGCAGCCCAAGCATAGGGTACCGTAAGAGTTCCAACATCTAGAAGGATATCTTTGGCTCCCTGGCATTCTCGTTGCTCATGGCTTGGCTGATGAATGGCTGCGCGAGCAACCATCCACAAAGGATTCTTCGTAGCTGGGCCTGTCGCATTTTGGGTGAAATCAAAGGCACCTTGGACAAATTAGTAATTTGCAATTATTTAGGCTTTTTTGTATGCTTCAACGTACCTGGTCCGTCAGTTGTTCCCGCAGCAAACGAATATCCCAGTGCTGCAGGGCAGGTCTTTAGGGTGCTACCGTTGAATGGAGATGTAAACTCATAGCCATTCATATCATGAAAGACATGGAAAGATCGGACGTCTGAACTGCTCTTTATAGGAATCGGATCGGAGTCTAGTTGTTCGTAAAGCTTCTTTGCCGCTGAATACTGGCGCTTCCCAATTTCGAAACAGCTCTTTGCACCGTTGTCCTTCTCTCGAAAATAAGGTCCTCGACCATGACAATCCTCGTTTGTGCCACCACATGTGCTATCCTCATAGGTGCATTCCTTGCCCGAACCATCTTCGCACCATGCACCCAGGATGTTCGGGCTAGTGTCTCCGACATTCGCCTGGGAGAAACCAATGACAGCATCATCAGTGAATCTCGAGTCACCTTCAACACTCCTCTCGAAGAGATAAGCAGCCACGCCTTTGTTATCGCCAGTCACTAGAGTGTTGTTGTTATACATGGAGGTCCCGTGGACAGGGAACCAGGTAAGGACTGCGGCAGTCTTGTTATCCGATTCACGGTCAAATCGAAGAAGAGTCAAAATCTTGTCCACTTTTGCTGAGTATCGCGCCTTTTCCTCTTCGGGGTTATGATCGTATGAATACGGGCTGCGATTGATATTAGTGTCTTCCAGGCCAATTGAGCCGAATGAAAGACGGCCCAGGGCTATATTCTCGTGAGCACGCTTGATGGACAGGATCGTGCCGTCGACAATGGCCTGATAACTCTGCTTATCGAATCCCTTCGTGGGAATCTGGGGTAGAAGGTAGTTCATCCAAGCGCCAGGCCCGGAATGCGAGTGTGTTCCAGTCAGAGCCAGGTTATGCTGGCCGTACCGTTCATAGTCACCACCCAGAGCTGCAAGCCCCTTTAGGACCCCATCGCGAACGGCTGTGTCACCAGCTAGTGTGTCGAGAACCAAATAGATAAAGGTATCCTCTGGCTTATTGGGGTTGGCAAAAATGAAAGCCCGCGAGTAGATTCTCTGTCGAAGACCAGTACCTAGTTGATCGAGGCTAGCATAGCCATTGAAATCAACTTCGACGACGGGACTAGAACCGTGTTAGTTAGTGACTGGACAATTCTCAAGGATACTGAACATATCAGCGTACCCAGTCACATCAGCTTTCCCCGCGCCCACCAAGAATAAATCATCATCTACCGCGGCATTGGCCCTGCTCCTCCATTGATTGAAGTTGCGATCAAAACTGCCGATGGGAACCTTATCATTATAGCGAATAACTGCTAAGAGTTGCATAAACACCAACAAGGTCAGGCTAAGGGCAGCAAAAGCAGCCCCGAGTCGGAGATTAGCCATGATAGAAAATCACCGAATGGCAGTGATTAGTAGGAAGAGGTGAATAGAGTCGCGAATGATGACATCAAGCCTGGCAGAAGGCACGCGAGTCACTTTTTAAATCTCACTCATCCAGTATGCACCTCCTCAATAGTGTGTGAGTAGACAAGAGCCAAAGACAAGCGTGGAGAACTCGCAGATGATCATTACCCCAGCTTGGTATCAACCATTCGGGGATCGGAGAGATAAGTTGCATAAGCGATGGAGGAGCGTGTGATGGATCGTCGGTGAAGATACTCTGATTTGTTCATCTTTTCACATTCCGCGTGCCCAACTGGGATTAGCTGGTCTTCATGGCTGGATGCGAATGCAACGAGGTTGTTCCCCGCACGGAGTTGAAGATGTACCCGACTATTTACTGTGTAATGATCGGACTATATTCAGGCCGTGAGTATACAATGCGCAGTACTTATTATTTGTTGGAAAATACTATGTACACATTCAGGGTCCAGGGCCCGCTTTTTGACGATCTCTGATCTCTTGGTGGCTGGGCATCAACCCTCGGCTTGGCAACATTTGCTCTCTTTGCATTTCTTTGCTTCTGATGCTAAGGTTGAGGCAGGGAGTGATACTATTTATTACTAGTAGTAGTATCTTGCTACTAATTGATGATTAAGTGCGATACGCTGATAGACTAACTCTTCCAAGGTTCAAGTTGTAATCCTAACTTTATAACTTAGTACCCTAGCTACCTTAGTATACATATCCATCAGCTTACTAGCCTCGATAAGATCAACATATACTTATATGTAATACGATCACAGTCCAGTTAGCTCGAGGCTGCTTCAATGTCACACAAAGCCATGTGCTGCAAGCGCCCGAGATCTGACCAAACGGGCTTTTTATCTCCCTGGCCTCATGTATAGGCATAGCTACTGCGGGTCATACGCTCGTGCCTGGTTTACTCCGCAAAGCTTGGCTGGGGCAAATTAGTATGTACTACACAGATGTTTGTTAATATAAGCGATCGTCTAAGTCTATCAAGAGATTAGTTGGGAATACTTGAGCTTGTTTTTTTGCGTAGATCTCTAAGCATGAAAGCGTATTATCTTTGAAGTCTTCTAACCTTGCTTATCTTTGATGTAGAAATTATGATGATCAAATGGAATTGATAAGACGAGGGTTACTTGGAGAGATTATATTTTTGGGCTTGTTGTATTTCTATATTTCGCTCGTCTCCGGGCGTGGTCAAATTGAATTAAAAATCCAAGTATATAGATATATTAAAGAATATCAAATCTCCCTTGGAGCAAAAACCATGATGTACTTGCATTCGCAGTAATAGTGAGGTGTGTCAACGCGTGTGCATCATGGTAAATCTCCGGATGAAGGATTGAAAGGCCTTCAAAGTGATGAGGAATCGTGGGATCTCGTTCAATCCCTTGACAATTGGCTGCAGGCCAGGTTCGCAGCCCAAGGATTCATCGAGCACCTGGGGCCGAGTCGCAGCGGATTCAACTCTACTATTTAAGAAACACAATTCATGAAAATTCTATCAATCCAAAATCTATAATAAGCATTTTCCATCCACTTTCAACTAAGAAGCGGTGTCATTGCGCTGGGAGACATTCATAACAAAATGTACATCATTTCCTAATTCGGGAGCCAAGATCGTGAAGCAGGAGGCCTTACTCGTACATTTACACCAATCACAACAGGATAGCGCATCGTATCCCCTGATTCAGAGAACTTCATTTCTGTCATTGCCAGCGCACTGAATTGGGGGCTGTGATGGATTAAATCGAGGGTGACTTTCTTGGTGGATATTTAATAGCTTGGGGTTTCTCCTTGACAGCGTCCAATTTTTAACTCCAACTTGAATGATGCATTACAAGCGAATCTCTACAAAATGAAGAACATCAGAATTGGTCTGGCTTTTCTTCTTGGTCTGGTGAAAATGTCTCTGGGATCTTTCGTTCATGATGATTCCTTTCAGCCGGATCATATTCTGCGGGTAACAGCGCGGGATTATGACGAGGCTTGTACGAGTAGATACTCGGTTTTGGTTAATGGATCGTCACCTGGTCCGGAGTTACGTCTCAAGGAAGGGCAGGTTAATTGGATTCGTGTCTACAATGATATGAAGGATGAGAATACGACCATTGTAAGCAGTTAAGCGCCCGTCATGTTACATACTCTACTTAACTTCAATGACAGCACTGGCACGGTTTGACCGCGTTCACTGCCCCTTTCTCCGATGGAAGTCCAGCAGCAAGCCAGTGGCCGATTCCTGCGGGTCATTTTTTTGACTACGAGGTCAAACCCGAAGAGGGTACTGCAGGAACCTACTTCTATCACTCTCATGTTGAATTTCAGGCTGTCTCCGCCAAGGGATCCCTGATAGTTGATTCGGCTCATCCTCCACCCATCCACTATGATGAAGAGCGAACTATTTTGATTTCGGATTTCTTCAACGAGACGGACAAGACTATTGTCGATGGTCTGACTTCAACGAATTTCACATGGAGTGGAGAGACCAAGGCTATCCTGGTAAATGGACACGGTCGTCAGGCAAGCAATGAAACGGGTTCGTGTCAATTGGCTTCAATCTCAATTAAACCGGGCTTGTCATATCGCTTGAGATTTATCGGAGCCACGGCATTGTCATTTGTTTCGCTTGCCATTGAGAGTCACGATGTATCTATTATCGAAGCAGATGGCCATTATACCAAGAAACTGAATACCAGCTTCTTGCAAATTGGATCTGGTCAGAGATACAGTGTCCTATTAAATGCCAAGTCGGAGGCCGAATTGAAGAAAACCAACAAACGACACTTTTATATCCAAATCACCACTCTGGCCAGACCGAAGACTCTGACCAATTTCGCCGTTCTTCAATACTCAGGCCGAGACGAGGCTGATTTGAAGACCGTTCCTTCGCCAGCACCGCTGCCAGTAGCGAAGATTGTCGAAGGATGGCTGGATTATGAGTTGGAGCCTTTACATCGGAATCATGACTTCCCCAGACTGGAAGAAGTAACTCGGAGAATCATCATCGATGTTCACCAAAATGTCAGTGACCATACCATTTGGTTGCAGAATGGATATGACTGGGTAGAGAATTTTGCTCAATCACCATACTTAGTTGACATTTACAATGGGAAGCTCAACACCGACGGTACATACCAACGAGCGCTATCCCGGGGTAATGGCTTCGACAACATCACACGAACCTTCCCCGCAAAAATAGGCGAGGTCATTGAAATAATCTGGCAAAACCAAGGTACCTTCAATAATGGAGGTGTTGATGCTCACCCTTTCCACGCTCATGGTAGACACTACTTTGATATTGGCGGAGGAGATGGTTTATATAACGCGACGGCAAATGAAGAACGACTCAAATCAACTCATCCAGTTCAACGCGATACTTCTATTCTTTATCGGTACCGGGAGAAGACAAGACCACTTTCTCCGTCTGGATGGCGAGCTTGGAGGATTAGAGTGACGGATGCCGGGGTGTGGTTGTATCATTGTCACATACTTCAGCATATGGTTATGGGTATGCAGACTGTTTTCACGTTTGGGGATCGACAAGATATTATTTCGCAATCTGGGTTTGTTGATGATTCGTATTTGATATATGGGGGTTCGGCTTATGGTAACGAGACGCATTCACCGGTTGTACGGCATTTCTACGACTAGGTTATGGCTTTTGTCTTGCGTGAGAGTCATGCTTTTTACTAAGTACTTAATTAGAGATAAATGCTAGCTTTGGGGTTGGTCAGTAAGGGGTTTTGGACTTGTGGCATCATATTCGAATATTATATGTACATCGACTCATCAAGATATGACAACATTCAATTTGTTCTCTTGGAAGCCACAGCTTGATCTGTTACTATTGTTGACTTATCATCTCTGCTCAATACCTAGGAGTAACTGAAGGTACACGGTATCAGTAGACAGAGGTCGAAGTGCTGTATTCTGAATCAATGTCGTACAAGTGACACAGACGCAACCCCACATTCTTATAGATCGGAGAATTAGTGAGACAAAACACGGCGTCGAATTAGGTTACTTTGAAGCATTCCAACAATTGCAACATCTTATCATTGAGTTTGAGCGGCGGGATCACCCGGGTTCAGTGCAACGCCAGTCTATGAGGGTGTGACAACACCGGTGAAATTGCCTGGAAGGTTTCAAGGGCTCAGTTTGGATCATGGCCTTACCCTGTGATCATGGACTGAGAGAGTGCATGCCAATCTAAATGGAACCATAAAGCATGTAAAGAGGCGTCTCTAGTGAGATGCGTCCAAGGTTTTGCTTATCATTCAGTTTCTACAGATACATGTGTATAGCTGATCTTTGTTCTGTGGAGAGAAGCTCATTCCTGCGACGCGGACAGTCGTAGAGTGAAACAAGTAGAAACAAATGACCTCGAGATAACTCCTGGAGAGTCAAAATTTACAGGATAGGAAGAGTAGGTAAATATCTGTTGAAACACAGGATTGAGAAGATCCACGGTACACCAAGTTTGAACTTCGTACGTGAGACACGGGATAACATCTATAAATAAAATAAGTGAGACTTTTGGAAGTGCATTCATAGTACAAGCTCTAGATGAGGTAGATTGGGTATAGTCGACTGATATTAGTGTTCGTTCAGTAAGCTGTACATACAAACCGAGTATGGCTTCATACATGTCAAAATGCATAAAGCTTGGAACCAGATGAACCCCGGGCCACATCTGTAGATCGGTAATGATCGGAGGGACATCTATCGGTCCATGGGGATTCATCTGCTGGGTACCATGTAATCCGTGTGCTTTGAGTACAAACATATTCGTAGGGAGTCAGTAGCTGTCCTTGTTGCTGGGTTCGGCATTCTAGAAAGGGACCAAATCAATGAGATCCACAACAGTGTTCCAAGGTGGACTCGAAGTCTTCCATATGCACGGCATATGATGCAGATCGGCTATAATTGAGTCCTGGTTTGGTTCAATAAGTTAAAAAAAAAAAGAGATTAAACAGTGGCTCCTTTAGTCCGTCCCGTAGTCAGAAGTTAGTTTCATCGAGAAACCCTGCCCTGCTTCTAAGAAGAGAAGCGGGTGCTGCGCATCATATCGTGGAGACGGAGAGGTGGATCAACGGAATTCCAAATCTCACATGGCAACCACTCCAGGGCTGATAAAGTACTCCGTACTCGGTAGAAAGGGATAATATTCCAATGGTTCTCTGCGAGGCTGAGATCTGATACTCTTATTGGTTGTGATAGAAGAAACTATGAAGTGGGAACTGTCTCCACGGATCTGATTTCAGCTGTGCATATTGTCCACATTTTCAAAGTGGGATGTACTACTATTGATGAATGAGGAGGATACAATATTGAGAGAACCACGGTTGACGAGAACTCTGGATGGAATATCAGTGGGCGAGCCGTATAAATTTTACAGTATTTACACTACAGTACTATGTATGTGCAGAACTTTAGTGGATTGTACGGAATACGCGGTGTCGATAAACACGATGTTAGAGGCCCGCTTCACATTCACACGAGGAAAATAACTGGAGATGAGTTGACGATGAGGCTGGTTGGCTCATTTGCGCCGATCCACCGCGATCGCGATCTCGGGGTTCCGTTGCCAATAAACTACTATAGTACGCAAGCACGTTCATTTTTGAGACCAGTGGCGAAATCGGAAGATAGCGATATGTACCCATTTACCAAGTCCGTAAGAGGAGAGACTTCAGCGATATCTCAAACAACTTGTTTTGTGACTCCTGAATGGTCGATCTCATTTGATCGTACAGAGTTGGTAGGTCCAAGAATTCCTCACGCTTAGACTGCAAATTGATTCGCACAGGGTCATGTCTGGTACATTACTCCGTACTGTACAGGTGTATCCAAAAATATAGCAAGTCCATGACCTTGGGAGACTCCGGTTGGTTCGAGAATATACCCAAGATTCAATGTGGCTGCTTGAAACCACCGAGGGTACAGAGTAAAGTACAATGTGGATGGATGTCGTATGCGCGGTAGTCCCAAATGGAAGTAGTGTCAATGCCAATGGATAATATTAATATCCGTGCAAAGGTGAAAGGTGTGAATGCAGTGCAGGGCAGAAAAAAGCCGCGAAAAAAAAGGGGGCATTGACCCACTCGATGCAGGTCCAAAGGATCCACTGAACCTGATGCTATTCCCATATAAGGAATAGTGTTGTAGCTCACGAACCGTCTGTGAGTAAACATGGCTGTAGAGCCGTTTCGTGTTCGATGTAGTGTGTATTTGTATGTATGCAGCGACCATAGCGAAGAATCGACCATGGGAAAGACAGAAATAGAATGAATGATAGATCGAAATCAATATTTGGTTGTTGTTTTGAAAAGTACTGTAAAAGGAACACCTTTAGGTGTGATGGACCACATGGATGCAATACACTGAATGGATCAACTCCAACACGCGTGAGCGGATCCCTGACTCTTTCAGTCTAGAGGATTGAGTAGTTCAACCCCTGAACCGTCTTACACCTCTTTACACCCCTGTCAGGTTCTCCGCTCACCACGAGCAAAGTGGATGTGGATGTGGATGTGGGGGGGGGGTACATGCTAGTACATAGTGGACAAGACTTGTGGACGATCGACTTGCTTTCCGGGACCCTCGAAAGAAAAGAGTGTGAAGTGCAGAGAAAGTGTGGATGCTCGTCAACTTCACCCTTCATTTTCCCTCCTTCTGCATACAACCTCTACAGTATCCTAGGAAATCAAATAACAAGGTCACACTCATTGACCTCAATTGGAATTCGACGATCTTTTCTCGGCCATTACGATACGACAACTCTGACCACACGCCCCCAGTGGATCGCAAACAACACCACATCATCCCCTGCATTCCTCACATACCCCCGCCGAACTCGTTCTCGCCTTTATTTTCCTTCTTCCCCCCCCCCCTCCCCCCCCCCCCGCGTTACGCCTCCCATGCTAGGCACGCCATTCTCATCATGAGCGTTGTTGCCAGTAGACCTGAAATTCCTGCTGTGCCGTATACGATCCCTCAGGATGCGGCATCTTGCAAGGAGTTTGCCGTGGAGGTACAGCCAGTAGCCTCGCGAACTTCCTCCATTTCTTCATATCGCACCAATTATACAACCTCTACCGCACCGACAAACTACACTCCTTCCTCACCCGCCTCGTCCTATCGCCAATTCGATTCTGTGGGGTCAATCGCAAAGAGCATTGAGCCCGTTCAACGACGGATCCCCCAAGAGGTATACGATGTTATACTACACAACCTTGAAGTGCTGCATAAGGCACCACACCAGACTGGTTGTACAACATGCTTCCAACGTGACTTGCATGCATTGTCCTTGACTTGTCGGTCTTGGGAAAAGGCCGTTCGAGGAAGATTGTAAGCGAAACCACACCCTCCCCCCCCCTTCTTCCCCGGACCCCTAATCGCCAACTTCACCGCAAACTAACAATATATACCCTAGATATACACAAGTCCACATAGTCGGGAATGACTCCCCGGCTCAGTTAAAACGATACCGTCTCAAGAGGGGGAGTCGATTGAAATTGTTAAGACGCACCTTGCGCGAACGAAGTATGCTGGCCAATCTCGTCCGCGAATTGCGCGTCCCCCAAATGGATCTACTCTTCACCACAACAAAGCAAAGCACACAATGGCAAGAATACCGGGACTTGGTCGCGTCTGTGGTCATGGTGTGTCCGAATTTGGAGCGACTCTTGGGCCTTTCCATTCCTTACCACCATGAGTTTGACCGTCTCACCCACGCCTTGTCAACGCGCAAACGATTAAAAGAACATACTTGGGTTCTAGGAGAAGCGGCAGAGGTTACTGAACTGTCACCTCGCGGCGACTCTTGCCCGGGAAGTCTAGGGCCTTCTCAAATGTTCGAGTTCTTGGATTATCATGTCTCGTGGCGCAACTTGGAAACATTAATGCTCTATGGCTTGAATGGAAACGGTGCTTTGGAGCCCAGTATCTTCCTACGGATGTTCGATCTCTTGCCTTCTCTACGCAATCTCTGCATCTCTTCTTTCAATGAGGATGCGTTCGCCGATAGCACGCTTCTATGTTTACCTCCATTGGAATCCTTGCGGCTGGAGAACTTACCTGGGGTGACCGATGCTGGTATTGCGCAGTTCACAATGCGTCCGGAGTCACAATCGCTCAAAACCTTCGTTTTGGTGGAACAGAACATTAAATCCTTGTTGGTCATTTCTAAACTCCTCGCGTCTCTCAGACAGCTTGAGCGATTGAAAATCGTTCAAGGCGAAAAATGTCCTACACTAGAGAACGAAGGCATGGTCTTCCAGCCCATTCTCGCCTCGTCCAGTCTCAAGTATCTCCACTGGGACGTGGCTTGCCCAGACCCTGGTACAGCACTCACTCAACTCGACTCTCTTCCATTCCAACAACCTCCCAAATACTCCAATACCCCCAACTCCCACCTCGCTCAAAGCATTCTCGCTGCGGGCTTCCCGTGCCTCGAAACTCTCAGAGCGCCAAACGACTGCCAGCCTCCCGGTGCTCTGCAAGCCGTTTGCCAGCCAATTACTAAAGGTCAAGCTTTGCTTAAACCGGATCGCTACAGCTTGCCTAGGAGCTCACACGGCTCCGTCAGTATTCGACCTCTTGCCTTGCCTGCCGGGAACAACTTGACCTCGTCTCGAATTCGAGCCCAAACGTTCATTGACATGGCTGTCAAAGATACGGAAAACGGTATGCCAGTTTTAATTGAGGATTATTCGGATGATTATGTTCCAGATAATGCACTGGCCGGGTCGTTTGAGGAGGAGCCTGAACCTGAGATAGACGACTACGGTATTTGGGCTGCGTCTGAACGATACAAGCATAATTCCCCGGAGTCAGATGAAGAGGGGCCCAAGACGGTTTATAAATTCCGGATGCCGGCTTTCATGGGTCGTTCAGGTGTGAGGGATCCTGTAACTGGGGCATCAATCCCCAAGTTTCATCTTCGTCCTGATATTCCAGGTCAGGAATCTGAAGGTGGTCTGATTGGGTGGAAGCAATTACTCGCGTCCAACCAGTCACTTTCTTATGCTGCTGGTGTTGGAGTTCACTGCTTTGACAATAACAGCAAGTTGCCTATCAATCCGCCAATTGAAGAGGTCACCTCTCCATCATCGACTACTACTTCACGTTTCAATTGGGGTGGTTTGGGCGGTCGATCTACCGGTACTCCTGCGACTCCTACCACTCCCATTACACCGATGAGCAGCATGTCATCATCAGCTCTGCCTTGGGAAAAAGATACTTGTACTGGGTCCTGGAATCATAAGATGGGCCGGGACTGGTGGTTCCATATGGAACGCGATCGCCCAGGCAATTCGGAACTCATCAACGTGAAACAACTATTCTAAATACCTCCATTTCCATCCTGATACGACCAACTCTCATTATACACTCCCTACACCATAACCACATCCTTTTTCTCTCTTTCCCTACACATCTCTCTCTCTCTCTCTCTCTCTCTCTCTCTCTCTCTCTCTCTCTCTCCTGTCATTTCTACATTATTCCTTGTCTCATTATCACGCCATATACCCCGCATTCTGGTCAAATCTGTGTTTCACTGCTTTTGAAATTCTTTTTCTTCATACGTATTTTTACTACGCGCATACATGCGTCAGGGATCTCTGATATCCTGCGCTCTTTGAACTTCATGAACATGTTGGCATAACAGGTGGCTCTAATCGGTTCATGTGAGGATATGACGGTCACTATTTCTTTTGGTTCTTTTGTCTATATTTCCTTCGGTCTTCCATTGCCCTTTGATTTTCTATGAGAGTCTCGCTGGCTCGTACCTCCTAGAGATACTTGGCTCGGATTCCGGTTCTTGGGTGGCATTACTGCTTATTCTGGCTTGCTTTGATATTCCATCGTTTGGCCCTTGGGTCTGTACATTGTACCACCACTGTACATCAATTTACCATATATCGATAGTTATTGACTAATATACAATGTCTATTTCTACTCCATCACTTTATCTATTTATCTTCATTCCATCCTATATAAATAATTCCTTGAATATGTATTTTGTATACTAATTAAATGCATGACTCATCCGGTATTTCATCGGCCCGATAAGCGAATGGAGACTGATAAGAGAATCGCAGCCCCTCGTGAAAAATAACAACCCCACCAATTGCTTCCTATCAACATTGGATCTCTGTGATCTTTAAAAATATGGATCCAGCAAAGCCTGTTGATCTGCCCGAGCGGCCAAAGGAGGCTGTTCCAGCCGCACCGGCCGCAGCCCCAGAGAAAGAAGGCCCTTCCAAGAAAGCCCTGAAGAAAGCGCAGAAAGCACTGGAGAAAGCCGAAAGAAAAGCCGCTCCTAAACCCGCAAAGGAGAACCAGCCCAAACCTCAGAAACCAGCCAAAGAACCCGCTGCTCCTCGCGATCCCACCGCTATGTTCAAACTTGGTTTCCTCAACGATGTCTATAATGAGCGGCCCATCTCCGAAACTCACCCGAAGGTTCGCACTCGTTTCCCGCCTGAGCCTAACGGATATCTTCACATCGGTCATAGCAAGGCTATTGCCGTTAACTTTGGTTTCGCGAAGTTCCACGGTGGAGAATGTATTCTGCGTTTCGACGATACGAACCCCGAAGGCGAAGATGAGGTGTATTATGATGCTATTCGGGATATCGTCAATTGGCTCGGTTTCAAGCCTGTGCGCGAAACTCATGCCAGTGATCACTTTGATCGTCTGTATGACTACACTGAGGAGTTGATCAAGCGTGGTGGTGCGTACGTCTGTCACTGTACTCAGGCTGAAGTCAAGGTTCAGCGTGGTCAGACTGAGGATGGTCAGCAGGGTGGTAAGCGATTTGCTTGCCCTCATCGCGAACGTCCTTCTGAGGAGTCTTTGACTGAGTTCCGTGCTATGCGGGATGGAAAGTATAAGGCTGGAGAGGCTGCTCTGCGCATGAAGCAGAATTTGGAAGACCCTAACCCCCAGATGTGGGATCTGTTTGCTTGGAGAATTCCTGAGGGAGGAAAGCTGCATCATCGTGCTCCGACATATAAGATGTTCCCTACATATGATATGGCCCACGGTAAGTCCTGGATGATCCAAATTTGATATGTTGGTAGTGATTACTGACCTTTTTTTTTAGGTCTCTCGGATAGTATTGAGGGCATTACCCACTCACTGTGCACGACTGAGTTCGAAATGAGTACGTTGGCTTGTGGTGTCTCTTATACGAACGGTGGGAGCTAATAATCTTTGGTAGGCCGGGAGTCTTACGAGTGGCTGAACGACAAGCTGGATGTCTACCGTCCTATGCAGCGCGAGTACGGCCGTCTCAACATTACAGGCACCGTTCTCTCCAAGCGTAAGATCATCAAATTGGTGAAGGAAGGCCATGTGTTAGTATTCCCTCCCCCGAAGTACACCCAAAGACAGAACTAACTATGACACAGTCGTGATTGGGATGACCCAAGACTTTACACCCTTATCGCCCTTCGCCGTCGTGGTGTTCCCCCCGATGCTATCCTCAACTTTGTCAGCGAACTGGGTGTTACAAAGGCTGTGACCAACGTCCAAATGCACCGATTCGACCAGTCCATCCGTACATTCCTCGAGACCACCGTCCCCAGATTAATGGTCGTTACAGAGCCTTTGAAGGTCATCATCGACGATCTTCCAGACGACCACTTGGAAATGGTCGAGGTCCCATTCTCCAAGGAACCCTCTTTCGGAACCCACACCGTCCCCTTCACAAAGACAGTGTACATCGAGCGCTCGGATTTCCGTGAAGTCGATTCCCCTGATTACTTCCGTCTCGCCCCCGGTAAAACAATCGGTCTTCTAAAGGCACCCTACCCCATCACCGCAACAACATTCGAAAAAGACCCCTCCGGCACCGTCACCGTCGTACACGCCAAATACGAAAAACCCATCGAAGGCGAGACCCCCAAGAAACCCAAGAGTTTCATTCACTGGGTCGCAGACTGTCCATCTCATAATAGTCCCATTCGTGCCGAAATCCGCGCTACGAACCCGCTCTTCAAATCTGAGAATCCATCTGCTCATCCCGATGGGTTCCTGGCTGATATCAACCCCGATTCTGAACAGATTTTCCCGGATGCGATGGTTGAGACTGGATTTAATGATATTTCTAAATCTGCTCCTTGGCCTAAATCTGTTGCTGAACAGGATGTTGAGAAGAATAAACATGCTATTCGATTCCAGGGTATGCGTACTGCGTACTATGCTGTTGATCGGGAGACAACGCCTGAGAAACTTATTTTGAACCGCATTGTTACTCTTAAGGATGATAAGGCCAAGAATTAAAATGGGGGAGTTTTTTTTTTTCTTTTTATACTCATGGGCGAGAGAGGTGAACCCCTGGTATACAGCATGTTGAGATGAATGAAGCGTTTGGAGATGGTGTCTGGATTGAGTGGAAAGGAAAGGGAAGGGGGTGCTGTTTGATATGGATTAATGACCATTGCATCATGTTGTTATTTAGTTTATTTCCTTATTTTCATCTATTTCTAAACAAAAAATCTACATTTTTGAAGCGAGGAGCGAATATCTGATCATTTCCTTGACTACTTTCGAGATAGCCACGCATCTACATCGATCTACTTCAACTCGTGCAGTTGGCTACTCTACAGTATTAACCAAATTGAACACGACTTAGCAAGGAGATTTCAATGACACCGGTCTAAAATCATGTTATTCGGTTTTAGATGCAGTCACTCGCATAGCGAATTACGGGTCTACTAGTTAATGCCGACCGCAGAACGTTACGTACATGACATGTCGAGAAGAAAAATAGGAAAGAAATGTAGTATCATTCAAGACCAAGACAAAAAAGGAAAGACCCAAATCTAGACGTAAATGCCCATGTTCGTATCCTTCTTCTTAGCCTGTACCTCAGCGATGGCATCGACGTAGTTCTCATGACCAATCTTGCTCTGACCCTTTCGCAAAGCAATCATACCAGCTTCAACGCAAACAGCCTTGAGCTGGGCACCACCGAACTCATCAGTGCTGCGAGCAAGCTCAGCCCAGTTGACGCTGTCCTCGACGGACATCTTACGCGAGTGAATCTGCAAGATATTCGCACGAGCCTCCTCATTCGGCAACGGGAATTCAATCTTACGATCCAAACGACCGGATCGAAGAAGAGCAGGGTCCAACACATCGACACGGTTCGTTGCGGCGAGGACCTTGATTCGGTCGTCGGAGGCGAAACCATCCAGTTGGTTCAGGAGTTCCAGCATAGTACGTTGGACTTCACGGTCACCAGACTTCTCGGAATCGAAACGCTTGGTTCCCACGGCGTCAAGCTCGTCAATGAAAATGATTGAGGGGGCCTTCTCCTTGGCCAGAGCGAAGCAGTCACGCACCAGCTTGGCACCGTCACCAATGAACATTTGTACCAGGGACGGTCCGGCAAGCTTCAGGAAAGTCGCGTTCGTTTCGGCGGCACAGGCTCGGGCGAGGAGGGTCTTACCGGTTCCGGGAGGTCCGTACATCAGAGCACCTACAGAGAAAGAGAGGAATGTCAGTAAATTTCCGGAGCATTCTCGGGGTAAATGTGATCTTACCCTTCGGCGCCTTAATGCCAATCTTCTTGAATCGCTCAGCCTCCTTCATCGGCCATACAATAGCTTCCACGATCTCCTCAATCTGCTTGTCCAGACCACCGATATCCGTGTACTTCTCTGTCGGCTTTTCATCGACCTCCATAGCCTTAACACGGTTATCATACTCTGCTGGTAAGGTGTCCAGAATGAGATATGAGTCCTTATTGACACCAATCAGGTCACCAGGCTTGAGTGTCTCGTGATCGACCAAACCGATAAGTGGAAGGAAAATGGTCTGGCGAGTTGAGGTCTTGATGACGGCGGATTTGCCAACGCGGGTAGCGTCCAGATCGATGTTGGCCCCTTCCTCTGCAGCTTCGGCCTCCACATCGAGATCCAGGAGCTCGACGACGTTTCCGACGAGGTATGGTAGTTGCCTGAAAAGAAACGCCATATATGTCAGTAACTAAACAAGATGATAATTCAATTGATTGGGAGGGCTTGAGAGCTCCGGCGGACAGCAACTGATGTTGATGTCTTGGATGATCCGCAAGTATTCTCCCCCCAGGACAATAGTTCGGACGATACCTGTTGTTTTCGATCTTTTCTTGATTATCCTTAACCTTCTCTCGCATTGTGCTTTGCTCGTGTGTCAAACGCTGGAACTCGCTCTTCATGATGCGCATTTCGTTCTCCAGCATCCGTCGCCGCTTAACAATGTCTGCCGTGCTGGAGTGCAGGATCTCTTCATCTAGCAACTCTTCCTCGTCTTCCTTCTTCTCAGCATCTTCCATCTCGGCGTCATCGTCGCCGCCGGGCTTCTTGCCGTCATCGCCCTGGTCTTGCTTCTTGTCTCTGTTCTCGCGCTCAAGGTCGTCCAAGTCCTCGAGGGTCGACATGATGGGTTTTTATTAAAAAGTAATGAAGAGTCGAATTAGATAGATTCGGTTCGTTCCACGCGCGGATGGTCGGTTTGGGGGAGGATAGGTGAAGGTGAAGGGGACGTAGAAGGTTGGAGAAGAGCTGTCGGTGGCCGAGCTCCAACAACGTCAGCCAGTCACGTGAGACCGTCAACAGTATTGTACAATGCTACATCTGAATCTATTTCCACCTTGCTAGCTTCTAGTCTCTATTTCACAATAATGATCTGTCCAAAATATGCCAACAAGGGCACTGTCTGGTCTAAATGATACCATAGGGGCTTCCCATCCCCTTGTCGTGGTCATTGTGAGATCCCAATTTTTCGAGCACTTTCTCACGACCAAATTTCAGCAGTCGAAGTCGTGAAATATAATCATCGCCATTAACTGATGGAAATCGTCAGTATCACAAACAACCACTTGCAAATTTAGATGGTTTAGGTGTTTTTTTTTTTTCTTTTTTTCACACATACCGTAACCTCCACACATCCTTCTCTTTCCAGTGAACTCAGTGCGGCCATGGAGCATTCTCCAGTTGTCGAAAACTAGGTCGGGAATCAGTAAAACGATGAGGAAACCTGTTATTGACTTGATGACTTACTGAGCGCAGTTCCAGGCTTCAGTTGCGTCTGAATCAACCTTTTACGTTCATTCAAAATACTGTCGTAAGCTCGAGCAGCTGCATACCACTTGTTTTGCTGGTCTAGAGTCCAGTCTGTCTTAGGGGCTCGGTCGTAGTTGTTCCAGCGAATTTGATATAACTTTCCCTTGTCCGGATGAACTGAAAAGACGGGTGTCATATAGGATGGTTGGATACAGACGTCTTCGTTTCCGCTGGCATGCCAAGGATGTCTGACTTGGGTCAAAGTTTGGTAATGGTTGGGGTGTGTTTTGAGGAGTACGCGGGCAGCTGCCAAGCCATCGACAAGCAAGCTCTCGCCTCCTGTCCCTTCTGTGTGAGATAGAAGGTGAAATAGTTGGAGTCTTGCCGGATCCGTGAAGTAGGTATTGTCTGTGTGGACACCGAGAGACTCGTTGGTATAAGCTGTATCCTTGAAGGTGAGATCTGCTGTGAAGTCCCAGAAGCCACCTATATGTCGAGTCAATGATTTTACTTGGTAGAATGTTCAATGCAGTGCAATATACCATAATGAGTGTGTCGCACAAAGGCGATCCGCTCAATGAGAGCTTTAGTTGATTCGGGATTAAGTGGGACTCCTTCGATGAAGCAAAACCCATATTTTTGCTGGAATTGAACGTGTCAGGATTTTTGTTATCAAAATTGAGAGCTTCCCAATCCACATGATGCTTACGATCTTCTCCAGCCAATCTCGCACTGAATCATCCTCTAACATCACCTTGTTGAACTCGGCCATGGGATAGTTTGTTGACGTAGGGTCAAATTGGCGGAATGGCCTAATGTCCATGAGTATCACTCAGTTGTTTCAATCTTTCTGTGCGAGTTTTACTTACCTGGGCTCACTGTGGCTAATGGACATAGGGCCCATCTGGTATTTTGGGGCGGAAGTTTGCGCATGATGCTGCTTAATCCACGTCCACGGGTAAGAACTTTCATGGCCGTCATTCCCTTATAATAAATCAGCTGGTTGCTCTGGTCATTGGGATAACTCAAGTTATACATATGATTTCGACGCTTTCCATGTGCCCGCCGGACTTGATCTTAGTCGGGGCAATATCAGGTGAGATCTAAACTGGGTCAGCTCTTCTGCAGCAATACGTGTCTGTTAATGAAGCCCTCACCGAGTCAAGCTCAACAATTCTCTGTTTCGTGTCTGGGTGAACGCATTTAGGGCATTGGCAATTCTCTCTGAAAAATCCAGGACCTGTCAGTGATAGGCCATTCATTTCAATGTGTTCTCACACAACTAACCTCAGAAAAAAGGCACCACTTCCGAAATTTGTCAGTTCAGGTAAATTCGCCGCGATTCCCAGTCATTATTACGACTCACAACTTGTAGAAACGTGGCGTATCCTTGGTATTCGGCGCCAGTACCATATAGCCTTTCTTCAGGGACTTCAAAGCCGCTGATCTGGAGAATTCGGCAAGATTTCGGAGATGCGCAGGAAGCACATCTGAGCTTGTAGAGCTTTCTTCCTCCTTCGCGGTAGAGAATAGACGTTTACCAACGATTGATTGCGAAGCAAGAGCTCTTTCTTTAAGAAAAGAACCTTTGTTCGAGGCAATGGCCCGTAATGGCTATTTTTCGAAGAGTCAGCGATCAGCTCTAGAGAATTAAATCATCCATGACAATCCAAGTCCGAGTTTGACACACCATCCTACTGTTCTTGGAGCCATACGATCGTGCAATGGTGCTTTAAAGGTAATACATCAGTAGCCGAGCTTGCAAAGATGGAGTCGGTGCAACATACCTCCGATTACTCCATTGAGCAGCCGCCCTGGTAGCAGCTGATCTTGTTAGGTTCATCTTGCCTTTTCTTGTCTGCAATTCCCAGAGTTCAACGTGGAGATGCAGGGGAGATGAGTGGGGGACCGAGCTCTGGGGAAACGGCCGAGGCCGATGGAAGTCACGTGTGGACGCAGGAGTATATCGCCAAGGCGAACAACGCATGATTGGAATACACTAATTGGTTGAGGAAAATAGTACGTAAAGAGTAGTGTGCTAACAGTGTAGGTGTGTCACAAAAATACGTTTTCTATCAATAGAATACAATTTTAGAGTTGGAGGAGGAGCTTGCCAGCCGGCAGCCTTAATGATACTGCAAAAGCTTACTATTGGTCTAGGACATGTGTTGCTAGGTAATGTAAAACAATGCTTTGGCAAAAGCCGTCTGTATAAGAGGTTGTATATACATGATTGGGCAGAGTTCGGACGGAAATCAAGTAAGATATAACAATATTATATCATTAGATCAGAGCTTGCTCTTCTGTCCAACAACCTTAAGCAGACAGCGGCCATTGCTCAGAACAACCTTACCGGTCTGGTTCTTAGTGGTGAAACGGATCTCCTCAAATCCATCTGCCTGGACATTACCCATGCGCCAGATCTCCGTAGTGAGCTTGTCACCTGGACGAACGGGCGACGCGAAGCGAGCCTGGAATTCCTTGATGTTGTCGGGGTTGCTGCCCCCAAGCTCACGAAGAATTCCGTGACAGGCGGAGTTCCAGCTAAAAAGGCCGTGAATAATGATACCGCCAAAGCCCATCTTTTGGCCAGGCTCGGGAGTAGCGTGCAAAGGGTTATAGTCTCCGTTCAGGCTAGATATCAAAATAAGTCTCTGGGTGAGCTTCAATGCAAGGATACACCGAAACATACCGGTATAAGTGAGCAGTTTCATTCGTGCTTTGAACAACATGGGTAGCGTCAGGAGCCTTATTCGCGGGGGGAGGGAAGTTGACAGTGGAAGGTCCTAGTATCATTTAGGTCAATTGCTCTTCCTGATGTCAAGGGGGAGTTTCCCAAACTCACCCTTAGGACCACCCCAGTTGCCCTGTCCGACCAAGAAGCCGCTAGTCAGAACCTTGTTGTACACCTCACCACTTTCGGCGTCAACAATAGACTGTTCGGTCTCCATGACGGTTCCGGGCTTTCCTTTATCGTAGACACCAATGACCTTGTTGCGCAGTTCAAACTTGCGTCCAGCGCTTGTAGGAGGCAGCGGCTTCAAGATGGTCAATTTACGCTGGCCATCAACTCCATGACGGTGATCCAATTGGGGAACTCCGGGGATATGGACGGCAGACTGGCGCGCATAGAAATCTGTCACCTCCTGATCCGTAAGTTTGAAGGCTATTCGAGTGGGTCAGCGTTAGTGCCAGCAATGCAGAAATTCCCGCAGGGTGCGCGTACGCAAGATCAGAGGGTACGTCGGGAAAACAGAGAATTTAGGGTGCAATTCCTAGTCTAGATGTCAGCGGACTGGATTCTCTCCTGTTATATTGTACATACGTAAAGGAATTGCAACTCGTCAGCTTTGCAACCAATGCTGTTGGCGAAGAGCAAGACATCCCGCTTTTGCCATGAGACCGCCTTAGCGGGAAATTCGTGACCAGCGCCGGGGGCAGACATTGTTGGTATTTATAAATTCGATAGGTATAAGGAAAGAAAATAGAAAGAGAAAGGATAGAGCGTGCGGGAAAAATTACTGCGGAGATGGGAGAAGCTAAAGTACGATTGAGGAATTGCGGGGCGGGCCTGAGCCGAGGATCTGATAATCATTTGTTACCGCGCAATTGCCGACGACCAACGGGGACGCGTGCCATTGTCTTGGCTACATTCTTGATTACTCTTCATGTATAAAACGGATAGTAAATATCTTACGAAAATGGTTCAATAGTAAATAAGTATTTTCCCCAGGATGCATCTACAACACTCCAAAATTTGGACATCAGATGCGTCGGAGTTGCTAGACTAAGCATCGACTCGGGGGTATCTACTTGATTCGAGGAGCTTCATAATCATCTCTCCGTATCGCGCCATGTAGTAATGCCTTTTACCTGCCACCCAAGAAAGTAACGCCTGCGAAAGAAAACCGAGACCGGAAATATGTCGAAATATGGCAAGTCGTGCTGTGCGACTCCAAACCTGCTCTAGGCTGCACACGCTGTCCAAAAGCCGCACAATAGCATGTCTAGAGAGTCATGATCCCACAATGAATTAATCGAGTCATAAATTAGCACCTAGAGAGAAAAGGAAAGTTAGCATTAAGTCACAAGAATTTAGAGGGTGTTCAGTGGTAAAGCCTACATGCGGTAGAAGCAGCTGCCCTCGGCAAAGCGAGTGGGGTCGTTAATCTCGAATTTGTAAGAGATGTTGATGTCCAAGTCACGCTTGTTCTTGTCATTAGGGCGGTTCTCCAGCCAGCCGGAAACCTGCTCATCCTCCTCGATGGTGAGAACATCACGCAGGTAGAAGACAGTCTGCTTCCAGTGTGTGTACTTGGCGTGAGGACCGGTAGAGAAGTGGATGGGCTTGTGGCAAGCGCTGAAATCAATATCGAACCAAGCAATGAGAGCGTGGATGAAATCGCTGCGCTTGGCAGTGAGTTGATAAGGCACCTTGAATGCGAGGTCGGCGGCAGTGACGGTGTTCAGATCGAAGGTGATGATGGGGCAAGGATCGGTGACAAGAGCCTTCATCTCCACGGTATCAACCAGAGGCTCGGTGAGGGCAATCTCCTTCATGGGGCTGTAATCGAAGCCATAAACGTTGTCCCAGACTGCATATAGATTAGCGCGGTTCAATGAGTGTGAAAAGGAAGGGAATTCTCACATCCAATCTTATCATCCTTGTACTCTCCATCCTCGATAGCGGCAACGTACATAGTGGCCTTGTCGGGGAAGATCTTGCCACCGGGGGAGAGGTAGGTGTCACGGGCGTAGAGAACAGTGTCCAGCATGGACTCGTAGAGAAGGAAGTAACCCATCCACTCGGAGATGATGATATCAACCTTGGGGAAGGGAAGAACGACCTCCTCCATTTTGCCTTGGAGGAGGGTGATCTTGTCAGAGAGGCCGTTGACGTGAACAATCTCCTTGGCCTTCTCAATGATGGAGGACATATCGACACCAATCACATGCTTGGCACCAGCGCGAGCGGCGAACCTTTCATTAATATTAGGAAAAGTCCATTGATTCATACTCTCTTAGGAGAAAACCCACATGCTGAGAATACCGGTACCACAACCGACATCGAGAACAACCTTGTCCTTGAAGATGTGGCGGTTCTGGTAGATGGAGTCGCGGTAGGAACGAGTACGGACATCGTCTTTCTATATTGGTAAAAAAAAAAGTTAGATCCATTGGCTTGGGAAATGAGTCTGGTTTGATTTGAATGCACTTACAAGCATCTCTTCGTGGATACCTGCGTGATGTAGAAGATTAATTGTTAGACAACACATTTGCAAACAAATCATAATGCATGTAGGTGAGAAAGGATCATTATTTACCGTGATGGTCGTAACTATATGATTATCAGCAAACAAGAAAAAAAAAACCAACAAGAATCAACGTTGTCAAATCCATACCTGGTGAAATAGCGCACTTCAGAGTGCTCCATGCCGACCATACGGTCAGCACTGCTGGAGGTAGTACCCTGGGGAGTCTCAGCTTCCATTTTGTCGGAGTGAATGAACTTTATTGAGACAAAAAGAAAGAAGACTTCGGAGAAAAAGAATAAAATGACACCGGATGGGTGAATGGCCGACTTTTTTTTCCAATCCGCCGCCAAGCTCCTCCAAAATCCCCGCCCGCACTAGTCCGATTTAGCACAATGCACGTGATCAAGAGGAGTCATGTGACTAGGGCTATCCGCTGCGGTCAAACAGATCTTAGAAGTAACTAACTACATCTACCTATAGTACACCACAACGCTAAGTGACAATAAATCAAACGCTCCCAGTTCGGCTACACTTGACGCAGTTTAAGTGCTGATTTTACCAAACCTTAGTTGTCATTTCAGTAAAATTAAAAATAATTCAAACATTCTTATCGTTTGCTCCAGGAGCCTACCATTTGTGAATCACTATGTTAACTCTCCTTCTTGTTTAAATAAAAAGTACGAATTCACTCTCACGAAACGCAGTGAGACTGAAGACCAGATCGAAGATAAATTGCATGTGATACACAGAATTTCCCAACCTACCTTCCTGTGTAGTTCGGCCACACCATCAGCATCAAAACAAGATCAAACATCCTCACAATGAAAATATGCTTTTATATGAGCAGTATTCCAGCCTTTCCAATATCCTGGCTTGGTATCAGAGCCATCATGGCCAACCAGATTTCATCGTTGGTCGCATCATCATATAGCTTGCCATGCTCCGTCACCGATTTAGTATAGCCATGGTAATCCACAAAGCTGTACCAGGACGCTCGGCAATCATGTTCACGAAGGTATCTCTGATTTGTACAGAGAAACGATTCTTAAGGTCGCCCATGGAAAGATGTCGACCTTCATACTAGCCATATAATTTTGCCTCGAGGGGTTTTCTGTCATTAGACATTACGTTTGTAGGTTTGTTCAGAATGAGGCCGAGGCTTTTGCTTAGGTCTTTGGTCTTCAATAAGAAGGACTGGGTTCTTCGTTAATCCAGAATATAAAAATTGAAAGAGTCCCGGGGTGAACAAGGCGATTTTATAGAGGAGAGGGACTTCCATAGGCATCTGAACTAGTAGACTTATGGCAAAAGAGATTTTCCAAAACCACTCGATTTATGTATTGTTTGGTCATATGAAAAGGGAAGTTTAGATTGAATCGACCAGTGAACAGTTTGAATTGTCCAAATACGATACTAGATGATACAATGCTACTTGTGAGCCAATATAATGATTGGTTCAATTAGATTGTATAGTGTTCGCATAGTGGATGAAAATGATGAAGATAAACAGACTTTGTTTTTCTCGTCTCTTATCAATTAGAAGAAAGAAAATAATCTAGCGATTAATTAGGTCGCAGAGCTTTCTTTACCTAAAGAAAGCTCTTGAGTCCAGCTCATCCGATCAAGGTTGCAATAGTATGCTCCAAGCACGAACATACCCTTGCCGCGGTTTTTGTGTAAATTTTCATGACGTCTGTATTCAACATGGTTTTTAATATTCTATGTGCCATGATCTAGGCCCTGTCCAGATAGGACGATCTTGGGAAGGGCTGATTGCGGACGCTGAACGGATCAAGCGTGGACGATGAAAAATAAACTTTGATTTTGTTCTTGGTCTAAAAGTGACACCAGCTATATGATATTCCATGACAAGCGAACCCGGCGACCACAATCATGGCAGGGTTGGCGTTTCCTTATAATCGACATCAGTTATTGAATTAACAGATTACTTAGACATATAAGGTGATTTCTAAAGCGTCCAAGGTAGAAGGATAGCGCGTGGCAATTAATGGCCAAGCGTCAATTTAGAAAGATGGACAATCAATAGCAAGGGAAGCAAGCAATCAGACAGATAGATCGTGCAGATACAGGCATACGCAACCCTAGAACCCTAAATACCAGGCCGAAAACAACAATTGAAGAACGGATGAGCGGCAAGCATGGGAATAGATGCCCTACGTAGACAAGCAGTACGTTTTCCGTGGAGAAGCACGCACAAACACATTTACTACAGTAGATCCCTTTCTCTCGCTTTGTTCGTTTCAGGGCACTTTAACATAGTCTAGAACTACTTGTCATAATACTGTAAGAATACGTCTATCCCCTAGACTAGCTTGGTGGTCTGCACAGCACATTCCGACATGAATGGAAGATACACATATTCATTGGTCTATTTCAGGTGTTCTTAGCATTATGAACGCCCAAGCTAATTTGGGCAACTTAATCTGCCCATTGAGATTCATTCATTCTTGGCAATTCATCAACCCGTTTGCATACAAGATAGGCTCCTCCTGAGCCTACGTCTATCTCATTCGCCTACAAGAATTACGCGACTATCTTATTCTAGCCTGTTCCAACAATTTACCATAGAATTCATATATCTGAAAGCACTTTAAATTGTCGTGCCTATTTTCTTAGCCTTTTCAAACTTTGCTCTTCGAAATCGCCGTATCAGCTGCTCTTCTTCCGTCTCGATCTTATTTCCTATAACCTTAGTGACATATCTATATAGCCTTCGAAGCTGACCGGCCCTTTCCACAGTCCATGCTTCGTAGTAAAAACCATGGATAAGTGAGCCTGGTCAGGCTGGATCTTCAATGCCCCAAAATGGTGACGTATGTGGAGTAGCCCGAAGTTCGGCTATACAAGTATAAAGTTAATGCTCCCCCGCAGAGTAGACCCAGATAAGCACACCTCGATTTTGGATCATATCACTGTCCACATGCGATTACCTCCATTCCTACATCGTGAGGACTGGGATACATCTATCAATCGGAGCGTGCAGACCTGGAACTATGTGTGCCAGTCATTATGTATCTTTGGTATGTCCGCCTTCTTTTGTATTCGTCTATATACCCGCCTTCATATTATCCGTGCTTTCGGGAAGGAGGATTGGACATGTTTGATATCATGGTTCCTTGGTGTCTGCTACTCTGTTATTGCTATCATCATGGGACATTACGGAGGAGGTTTGCATTACTCCGATGTCCCGGTTGAATACCGCGTTCCGTTTGAGAAAACTGTCTACGTGACAATGGTCATGTATGGACCAACCGCATATGTGACTAAGGTGTGTCTATTATGGGTTATGACTCGAGTCTTTAGTCCAGTTCATATTGCTGTCATTCTTATCTATATTTTCATGGGCATCATGTTCGCCTACTACATTGCCGTTCTCGTCGTGAAGATCATGATCTGCAATCCGATTGCTAGATTCTGGGACACAAGTATTGACGGTACCTGCCTTGATCAAAAATCAATCATTCTAGCCGACGCCGTCATCAGCGTGGCAAGCGACTTTGTTATTCTTATTCTGCCGTTGCTACTGACAATAGACTTACAAATGTCAACGAAGAAAAAGATCAGGGTCGCGGCCGTCCTTGGTGCGGGCGGATTTGCTGTTTTGGCTAGCATTATCCGCCTCGTGCTCATTGTCGTTACCGGACAGTCAAAGGATATTACTCTTGCTTTCATGAGAATCAATATGCTCGGGAACGTCGAAGTCTCGATCGGAGTTATCTGCACATGTTTACCTGCCCTTTTGACCTTCGTCAGATATATCAACAACTACCGGAGCAGCAAAGCAACACTTACTTCTCCACACAGGATGATGGTCGAAAGGCGGGATGCAGAGCCAGCTGAAGACACCTGGGCGAATTTTGTACAGGCACACCCGACGATCCGAACAACTATCCAAGGGGACGCCAATAATCCGGAAGATTCGGGCACATTGTCTCACTATAGCGGGGGCATTACAAGAACAGTCAATATCTTAACGCACGTGGAGACGCAATAATATACACGGGAAGTAATATCAGCACCGAAATGAATGGTCAATAAATTAATGAAGGGATTTTTGGGTTCGTGGTATAGCGTCATGAATCAAAGGCTGCAGTGTATCCCCGCAAAAGGTCATTTCAACGATCGAATCCTATACCATTTTGTCTTCGGGACGCTCACTAACCAAATCACCATCACTATTCTATTGATTCATACTGAACTCCCAAATATATGGCAAACAGCTAAGACATTGTAGGAACGATTTCGTCCCCTGAATGATGACTAGATCGGCTTTTTGCCCTCCACCTGGACTCGTCTAAATGATCCTAGCTCTTTTGGCTTTTTGCTTTTTGCTTGTATCCTGTGTCAGCTACAGGTATTTTCATTTTCCAGAAGCCGACCAATGAGCGATATTTCTGCGTGTTAGAATTGGGTTGGCCCGTTGTAGATAGTAGGATGCCCAGTCTTAGAGCTATCAATGAGCTGGGCTCCCGACAGGCGGCCATAATCGAGATTGGACAGACTGATACTGTAGTCTGAACGATCCTGGCACGAGGCAAACCTTTCAAGGAAGGGTGTTCAAGCTTCTCCTAAGGTGGAATTGATTGGTACTATCTTCCTTTTCTCTTCATTTGAGTGAATGAAAATGAAGGGAAAGCAACCGAAAATTAGTTTAAATTTCGAACATGGTCTAACACGACGCTGAATCTTTTAGAGGCAGTAATTCTAGCAAAGCCTTGATTCCCGAATTCAACGCCTTGAGCAATGCCAGGTACAGCAGGGACTGCACAATTGTTCATTTTGAAAGTGCCATATTTCGTTATATTTCCATAAAAGCTTTCCATCTTCTCTAAATTTTGGCCTGGACAGACAAAATTGAGGACAATGGCATCTATGATTATTTTCTTTTCGCTGCTACGGTCTTTTTGCTTCGACAGGTAGTGGAACGAAGAACCGCACTGGCCTTTTCTGAAAATGTTCTGCTAATCACTCTTTGGCAGTGTGGACTGGCTTCCTGGGGCAATGTGTGGATTTCCTGGATACATAGCACGGCTTTGTTAGGGGCATCATATTCCTAATTTATTTTGGTCCTGTCGCATGAGATATATGACTAATTTGGTAGGTCTATCGGATTATAGATAGAACACCTCCAATGGGTAATTTTTGCAGAGATAGAAAGATGCTTATGAATCATAAAAATTCTATTTTTGAAATCTATGAGAGAACACCAAAAAGTACCATTACAAAGATGTGAAGGGAACAGAGACTGCAGTAATGAATACAAAACCTTTGGCTATGTATCAGGCTCCATTACGGCTCTGTACCCTGGCTGTAACGGGTCCACGGGGCCAAATATCTCTGCTAGTTCCAACAGAAGTCGATAAAGATAGATAGACATATCAATCTCACGGAGAGCTTGCCGAGACCATGTTGATGCTGTTTGCGCAATCTTCAGGGACAGTTGCTCACCCTCGGGGTCATTTATCAGGAAGTCCAGTAGGTCAGGAAGCTCGTCCATACTCATTGTGACTGGAATATAGTGAGCCCATGGGATGAGACGGTCATCATGCCACTCTTGGAACAACGTCTGTTTCAGAACGACAGCTTCTTGAGAAAGAAGACGGTAAAAGCGGGAGGTCATACTGTTTCCATCGAGGTCGAATAGGTATCGGTATTTAAGAGATGATTCTCCTGGTTCTCCATATCCGTGGCCGAGGACTCGCTGCATATCGTCACATGCAGACTTATCTTCGCACTGAATATAGTCTGCCATCTGAACATCAAATACGTCTTTAAATAGTGAAATCTTCTTTTGATCCAGATTCCCGATTTTGGCGCCGAAGTACCGGCTAGTGTCGAGCGACTTGGCCGCATTTTGAAGTGATTGCGTGAATGACACAAATCGTTGTCGATGGCCATCCTTCCAATATAATCGTTGGGACCTCCCCCCAGTAGACCTTCCCCGCCAGTAAACTCCTGCTTTCTTCTCCAGGAAAGGGATAAGTTTATCAGAATCTGATAGAGGCAGTCGAACATAGTCGGGACATGGTATTAAGATATCCCTGAATGCGGACATTCGAGCATAGCTCAAGATTGGAAGGAGTGAATAAGTATATGAGAAAGAGGATGGGGATGCAATCATCGAATGGAGTTTGCTAGGCGAAGAGAACTGGCAAACATCCTTCTCGGGATCCAAATGCTCAGTAAATTCATGTGGAATTTGTGAGCATGAAGCCTTCACAAGGTCTTCAATCGATTTACCGGCAGATTCGACAAACTTTATTTGATCTGGCGGGGGTCCAGGACTGCTTAATACCCGTGGCTCGTCGAGGGTGTTTATATAAAAGACACTGTTATTTGGTAGAGCATGGAGGAACGGGGTAACCAGCCTATCCCAAAATCCGTCGGACGACGAGGCATTCATCGCTCCATTCTCCACAATAACGCGGCGGATATTGGCCCCCTCCTCCTTCCGACTATTGAGTTGATCAAACCAACGTCGAGCTTCAGCTGTCCGAAATGGCTCAAGGTCGCGATTGATTTCGTCGAAATTGTCAATCACTTTTGAGTCATGATCGAGGGCGAACTGGACCCAATTGCTAAAACCAGAGGGAGGGTCGCGGCGATAGCGGCGTTTGTACTCTAATATAGCCTCTTGAGGACTGGTTGACTGAGTTTTGAAGGCCACATTCGCTTGCTCGTGGGCAGAACGGATTCGCCAACGGATTGCATCTGGTGAAAAATCATTATGGTTCGGTTTGCTCGAGCGGTATGAGTTGAGATTCGAGTTCACAACAGTCGAGGATATTTGGAATAAAAATATAAGTAAAAGCAAGATAGACAAGATGGCCAATATAGAAAACAAGATGGCTCTCCTAATCTTGGTGCCTAAGTGGAAATAGGCTGTATGAAATGTATGCACCGCCATTGCCTTGAACCGTGTGCGGTCTACTCCGTAGATTCCAAGGCGGTACAAAACGAGGTGATTAAGAAATGAATATGAGCAGCAAGAAAAATGTGTGTCCCTTCTATGAAGGTGATTTCAACAAAACTGACAAGAATATCATAAGAAGTCGAAGAAATGGCGTAGAAATGCAATGGCTTGGAATCTGCATCATATAGGAATCCGTCTGAGCGCACGACTCTTGAGAATGTTTTATGCCGGATCCGCTAACGAATCAGCCGTGAAACTATTCCACAACCGGAAGGCCCAGTCCAGGGCTAGCTGTTAACGTAGACTTCTGTATCCGTGCTAAGCCATATCCGTACAGACGTTACATAGTACAATAATATTAAACTATAGAATATGGTGCGGCTGTCGTCGATGGCCACTCCACTAAACTATTGCGGGCCGGAAGACCCCACCTAAGCAAAACCACTAGTGGCCCTTATTTCCATTCATACAGACGCGCTACATAGTAAAATAAGTTGGTTTTTGGCTAAGGGTCTTGATTTTAACATTTTATAATAAGACTTTTAATTATCCCGTCAACACAAACGCGCAGTATGGTGCATGAGCAGTGAAGGTGAGCAATATATGACAAGTCAATCTTTGCATGTCTGGTGGGCGGGTAGAAGGGAAGGAGATCTATCTTGCAATTCGAGAAATATACTAGGAGATACTAAAACTAGAGAAGTAGGGGGCTTTTCTGAGTAGCCGTTGTAGTCCACCGTAGTAACTATTTTCAAGGCAGACAATCTCCACCCGCAGGACGGTGTCGTGATGCTGAACTAGTCTGTTCACCCACAATATATTCATCTGTCTTCGAAAGAACCGCAGCGCATGGTACAGCGCCCTCAGGCTCTTAAAGTGGGTAAATAGTTCTGGAAAGAACGATAACGAGAAGGTTTATTTATCTAGTGAGATTTGTATCCTTCTTTTGCTATCCAATAGCCTTCCATTTCCCATCTCCGCGCAAAAGCAAACTTCTCCACGCTATCGGAGGAATAAGAAAATTCATGATCCCACCACTTGGTATGCAAGATAGCCATATTGCCTTTTAAGTCATTGTCGTTGGGCCAATTGAGATACCACGAATAATGCAACCTTCTCCACGGCATAGGTCCTTCCCAGCGATGTGCGTAGTTGAGGAGATCCTGGTCAGGGCCACCGGTATAATACAGGTCTGGGTGTTCGAGGAGTTTCAAGTAATATTGGAAAAGCTCTGTGGAAGGGGAATACATGAGCAAGCCAGAGTTGAAACGAGTTGATAGATTGTCAGGATCAAGAAAGGGGTAGGAATGGTTTCGTTGTAGTGACTCGGGTGACGCCGCCATGATATATTTCTCCGGGGTCAGTTCTTGCTCCTGCTCGCTAAGGCCTGTTTGGTTCGTCTCGCGTGGGTCGGTATTAATGTCATGGAAAATTGCGTCGATGGGTCGTGTCAGCACTATGTCGGCGTCCATGAGGAGGACTTTGTCGTACGGTACGACACTGGGATCAAACAAGCGCAGTTTAGTGAAAGTGTCAGTCCAACGGTCTATCGTGATGGTCATATTGTGCGATACGTTGTCGACATTGACGACAGTGGCCCCGTCGTCTCTCAGCCTCTGGCGCTTGCTTTCCCTGGCAGCTTGGCTAACCAAGATTATCACGGGGACTGGGTTTCTCAGCTTGGTGCTGGGAGAATGAAGCAGCTGGTACACGAGTGTCCGGGCGCTCACGTAATAACCGTCATCATTGTCGTTGTCTTCTGGTCTCTCATTGGATTTCGAGGCCAGAAAAATAGCGATAGCGTAGGGACCTCGATGTGGGGTGTGCTGCTTGAGATGGCGGTCGGAAGCTGATAGAGCGCTAAAAGTGATTGAAGGGGAAGAAATCATAAGTAAATATATGGTGAAGCCGATCGATAACAGACAGTAAAGGCCGGCATATTTGCTGCTGAGAAACCCCAATGGTTGTGCCATTCTTTATGGAGCGGTCATTAGTTGATAGTTTACTACAGTGTCGGTTATTTTATATACCTTGGTTCAAATAGACATGTAACTCTTTTGCAGACAGTCAAACAAACCGGCAGCAGCTGAAAATTTCATGTAGTTTGTTGATCTTGTATCAAGTTATATGTAGTAGCGAATGCGAAAGTCTGATGATCTATCGACGCGAGGCAATATTTTAGGGCAACAGGAAGACGGTTGCACATGCTAGATATGTGAAGAATGGTTTATAACTCTCTTTAATATTATATAATATAAATAAAGTCTATGGATAAGACGCGTCGTTGAAAATTTGGTAAATGTCACGGAAACGTTCTGCTGTTTGCGGAAATATCCTTGCTTACAATTGTCCGCGACTTCGCAAGGCAGAAAATCTTTGTGCAGCCCGTTCGCGGAAAGATTTTGCTTAAACAGTGTCTGCGAATTTGCACGCAGAAAATTCCTGAGCTACTGGCCTAGGTTCATCAATGGTAGTGTAGCAGCGGTGTTGAACATGTTCATCGATCGCGACATGGAATGATGAAAGAGATATGGTGTGATATGAGGTTAGTACGGATCAGGAACAAAACCGCACCATTGGAAAATAAGTCCCGAGGTGTCTATACAAAGACTCAAGTTGAGTATAGCCACATTTATTCCCTCTGAATTAAACACCAATTTAATCTTCCTTCTAATGACAACAATATGTCGATCCTATTTTTCCTTCATTCCAGAGGCGCCAAAGGTCCGCATTTCCCACCCAATCGACCAGTCAAGTGTTTCTGGTCAATCTAGAGCCTAGTATGACCCGACATTTTCCAAATTATGTTCACGTCAGCGGGCGGATGTCTGTTAACTAAGGGCGAGTGCAAAATTAAGCATATTGTAGTACCACTAGTTAGCACCCTTCGGGGTAGGCTTATTCATCGTTCACCCAATTCGCCTTAATGGTTTCATAACAAGCCATAGTTCAATTAGAACCTGAGACCCCTGAGATCGCTTGACCGATCTCAACGCCTTAAATCAATCAATCACCTAATTCTATTAGACATGTTCAGTATTAGCCTGTATTTCAATGCCTCATCCTGACAAAAATTACTAAGAATCTGTCAGCACATGGAGTGGTAAACTACCACTAGCAAGGGATTGGCTTTCCAGGAACACACAAATTAATATCCATTTTCTACGTTTTATTCTATTCCCAATGCACCGAATATGACGGCTTTGACCCTTCAGATTCTTTTGGCTTGGACTGCCTTTTTTTCAATGCGAACTTGGATTCAATGGCTTTAAGATTCTTCTAACATAAGAAAGACAAGTACGGGTCATAATGGTCGCCTGTTTAAAGTGCAGAACCTCTAGATATAGGTAAGAGGCCCAGGGCTCATCCTTTCCTGACCTAAGCTAATGGATATGATTTTGTTGTAGATAATAGGCCGCAACTTACGGAATAGAGGCGATGTATCAATGATACTGGGATGAAATACCCCCATACATTGAGGTCTGGCCTCTATTGAACTCCACGCGTACGAAAATTGAATACTTCATTGAAGACCAAGAGTCAGGTCACAGCCTCAGTCGAGAAGGAAATTTTAGCCAATTTCTTGCAGAGCAAGACCTGGTTTCTTGCACAGTAGTCGCTTAAGACGCAGCTTATTATGGAGCAATACTGAAATGGAAAGGAAAGTTAACCGGTCTATAAGTGACTCTTGATTCTGTGATGGAGGGCAAGCTGTACAAAAATGAACACGGGAATTCAGTACGTACCAGCTAGCAGTAAGGATGTTTTTTCGAGTCAATTGTAGTATATCAAGAAGCATTCCAATGCTTCTTGACTCTGTAAAAGAAAAGGTCAATTTGAATCTTCAACATTTGTAAATGTCCACCACCAAGGAGCTGCTGATTGGAAAATATATATATTGATTGTCTAAGCACTATTATTACCTAGTAGGTACTATCTGCTAATAATTCTGCTCTACTATTTTACGGCCAATTTATCGTACTAGTAGTACGATAAATTGGCCGTAAAATAGTAGAGCAGAATTATTCAGGTTACACAGAGATCTGAAATATTCAGTTGAAACAGATGGCCCTTTAAAACAGATTGACGATGATATTCGCTGCATTTTACCCCGGAGTTGGGGCTGTCAACAATGGCTGCCAAGACTCACGCGAGGCTCTGATGATGCCGCCCGCAGCTCCAGGGACTGCCACTTTCTTCCGTAAAGCTTACGCGTTGCAGGCCTGAACCACCTCTAGACCACAATGAAATTAGGCGGGAGAGTGAACCCTTCTATACAGTTCGCTCTACTTTTACTGGCCCTATTTATCGGTCAGTCTACCGCTTCTCTGGGTGATCATCTTCCCGACTTCAGAGAATGTGTCCAGGTAAGCTGTTTTTACCACGTTTCGACGTCAGCTTATTCAATCCCGCTAACAAGCTTAGGTTTGTAAAACCGAGAACTGCCAGAATGGCAATTCGGCGATATGTACGTCTTCCTATAATGATATCCCTCTTCTGTTCACCTCCTGACTTGTTCCAGCCCTCTACCACCGTCTGTTATTTTGGACTTGCCCGGCCGAATGCGATTATACCTGCCAGCATGTCATTACCGATAAGCGCGTTGCTCGTGACCCTCCAATGCTGAGCCCTGTCGTTCAATTCCATGGCAAATGGCCTTTTCGAAGGATTCTGGGGATGCAGGAACCCTTTTCAGTGCTTTTCTCCTTCCTCAACTTTGCGGCGCATTGGCATGGCATGTCTCGAATCCAGGAGACGATCCCTACTTGGCACTCCCTCCGAAAATACTACATGGCATTTGGATATTTTGGACTGGCCAGTTGGACTTTCAGTATGATCTTCCATACCAGAGACTTTGCAATCACGGAGAAGTTCGATTACTGGGGCGCCGGTGCTAGTGTCTTATACGGCCTTTACCTGGCCGTGGTCAGAATTTTGCGCCTGGACCTGGAGAATCCTCCTCATCGTCCGACACTGCGTCGTCTGTGGACAGCAATCTGTATTCTACTTTACTCGTTGCATGTCTGCTATCTCACTTTTTGGTCTTGGGACTACACGTACAACATGGCGGCCAATGTCGCAGTTGGCATCATTCAGAACCTGATGTGGACAGTCTTCAGTATCGTGCGGTACAAGAAGTATCTCAAGTCCTGGACGGCTTGGCCTGGTATGATTGTGGCATGGGTTATTCTGGCCATGAGTTTGGAATTACTCGACTTCCCCCCATGGCATGGATTGATTGATGCCCATAGTCTTTGGCACCTGGGTACTGTCGTCCCCACCGCCTGGTGGTACTCGTAAGTCTACCTACCCCATCCTTGCTGCATTGTTCCCCATTTTTCGTGACTAATGGATTGTATTTGTCGGTAGGTTCCTCATCAAAGATGCACAGGACGATATCGCCAGTCACCGACTGAAAGCCTAGGATTGAGTAGAGTTGTGGTTGTTTTAGATATAGCTTCTAAAATTGCCGCAGGAATTTTCGAGTGGATACTATTCTTCCATGTATTCCAGCCGAGCAAGGTCCTGGTGGCCTGTTGCTAATAATAATTGCCATTCTGAACTGTTTATGGTCCCCCACTTTAGCCGCCCCGTAACGCCCACGCACTTGCTAGCGCGCACTGGCCTATTTCCACTCATCGACCGTGCGTCTATCCCACTGTAATCTACAGTTTACCAGTTTCGGCGTTTAGAACAGACAGGGTCAGTAAGCTGAGAAATTGATAGGATGGTAGCTTAAATCAGGGTGTTCATCAAATATCTTCCTTATGAAAGGTCTCGAAGGCAGAGTTAGAATAGCAACACTGGTGAAGGAGGTGCTGTAAGAGGACTATGTATAACTATTCATATCACCCACTACCTAGAAAGGTACTAATTCATCCAATTCGCTTTCTCGTATACCTCTGATAGTACTATTCAGTAGGAGACTGAGGATATCCTTAGCCTTCAAGGGTCATAGCTCGGTCTCTAAAGCGAATATCAGTCGGTAGGTATGTACCGCCTGTTTGAGACTGCAAGAAACAATCTATCCATCTAGTCTCCAATTGGCTGATACTGGGAGCCGGCCTGGCCTCTGTAGTAGCCCTATCTGTGTCACGACGAGTAGCACGTGGGTTTCATCATTCATCTCATTCCAGATTGGCGGAGGATATAGTGGATGATATGGGGGACTTGACAGGAGACTTTTCAGCTGAGCTCGGTTTGTTCTGGATAAGCTGGAGCTGAGGACGGTCAGATGATGAAATCATTTTAGGCTGTCAGTTTGTGGACTGTAATACTCGCTGATATCAAGGATGATAGTATACTGTTGGATACAGCCCCTGTATCAGTAAGATGGTGGATGGTGGATAGAAGATGGTGGGGTGTGGATAGTCCGTGGGCTCACCGCTATGGCCGTCGCATTGAGCCGCAGTTGTCTCACCCAGAAAGCCCCTCGTTCTTTTTTTTGTTTCAAAGTACCTTTCCTCCCACCTCATTCTTCCAAAACGACATCTAGCGATTGACTTGCTTTTCTTTCTTTGACTCCCATTATCACTCTTTAATTACATTTTGATCGTCGCGTCTTGCGCCACAATGGCGTCCTCCGCTGTCAAAAAAGCAATCTCAGAGGCTGCGCTGCAGTACCAGAAGCCTGAGGGCAAAGTTTTCGAGTATGGCACTGCAGGGGTAAGTCAGCAAACACGAAGTGATCTTTCTCTTGAGTTGCAAACTGACCAAAATCTTTATTTGCGATTATAGTTTCGTATGAAGGCGTAAGTTTTTCTCAGCTCCCCATCAGCCCCGCCTCCACACACCCCGCGATCGTCCTTTTGTTGACGTCGATGTCCTGACCAACAATATCTATACAGTGACCTTCTCAACACTGTTGTTTTCGCCGTTGGTCTACTCGCTGGCCTACGGTCAAAGAAACTCAGTGGACAATGGATTGGTGTGATGGTGACCGCCAGCCACAACCCCGCCGAGGATAACGGCGTGAAGCTGGTTGATCCGATGGTGAGTAAACAATTGTTCACTACCCCTGCATTTTGGCCAGGACTATATCTAACCAACGCGGAAAAATAATAGGGCGAGATGCTTGAGGTGAGAATCAATTGAAAACGGCCATTAGTTTACCGGAATCCACCGTACTTATACCCCATGATATAGGCCGAGTGGGAGCAATATGCCACCAAGCTTGCAAATGCTCCTCTGGACAAGATCGCCGATGTATACGATGAGCTGGTAAAGGAGATCGATGTGAAGATGACCAACCCTGCTCGGGTTGTCTTTGCTCGGGATACTCGTGCCTCTGGCTCTCGTCTCGTCGGCGTGCTCAATACCGCTCTCACTGCCACTGAAGTTGAGTTCATCGACTTCAAGTACATGACCACACCACAGCTTCACTACGTTGTGCGCTGCAAGAACACCATTGGAACTCAATACGAGTATGGTGAGCCCTCAGAGCAAGGGTATTACCAGAAACTTGTCGACTCCTTCAAGAAGGTTATGCGGGGCGTCAAGGTCCAGGGATCGCTGACTGTCGATTGTGCCAATGGTGTCGGTGGCCCCAAGCTGCGAGAGCTCATGAAGGTCCTCGACACCCCTCTGGATATCAAGGTTGTTAATGATGATGTGATCAACCCTGACAGCCTGAACTTCGAAGTAAATATGATCCAATCCCACACTCTGGTGTAGTATACTGACCCACCATCCCAGTGCGGTGCCGACTATGTGAAGACCAAGCAACGTGCCCCTCCCTCCTCCAAGGCCGCCGCTCTTGACCGTTGTGCTTCTCTTGACGGTGATGCTGACCGTCTGGTCTACTACTTCCTCGATGACAGCAACGTTTTCCGACTTCTTGATGGTGACCGCATTGCCACTTTGGCCGCTTCCTTCATCGGTGACCTCGCACGCAACGCTGGAATCGCATCAAAGCTCAAAATTGGTGTTGTCCAAACGGCTTATGCCAACGGTGCTAGCACTGACTATATCGAGAAAGTGCTGAAGCTGCCTATTATCTGCACCAACACCGGTGTAAAGCACTTGCACCACGCTGCCCTTCGATTCGATGTCGGCGTCTACTTCGAGGCCAACGGCCACGGAACCGTCACTTTCTCCGAGAATGCTCTGAAGACCATCAAGAACACCGAGCCCCAATCTCCCGCTCAGCAACGCTCTTTGGAATGCCTGCAGGCTCTGACCGACTTGATCAACCAGGCCGTCGGTGATGCTCTCTCTGACATGCTGCTCGTCGAGGCTATCCTCGCTCACAAGGGCTGGACCCCGAAAGAGTGGCTCGGCACCTACACTGATCTCCCCTCTCGCCTCGTGCGCGTTGAGGTGAACGATCGCTCAATTTTCAAGGCCTACGACGCCGAGCGCAAGCTCGAGTCTCCCGCAGGTCTTCAGCCTAAGATCGAGTCCCTGCAATCTCGCTACAACAAGGGCCGCAGCTTCGCTCGTGCCAGTGGTACTGAGGATGCTGTCCGTGTTTACGCTGAGGCTGCCAGCCGATCCGAGGCCGATGACCTTGCTACCCGCGTTGCCAATGCCGTTCGCGAGGCGGGCACTGCGGAGCCCCAGGCTTAAATTTAAATGCCCTTTGCAGACCCCAGAAAAGAGCAGAACCGCCGACTTTGCTTACTTTGATCAACTGACGTGACCATTGGGGTACCGCGACTACAAAATATGACGACAGCGTTTCTTTCCTACCACTTGAGGGCAGTATGACTTAGCAACATAGTCAATATCATGTTCATGCAGTAATGAATTTTCTTTGCATGCTAATAAATTATCCCTTGCTCCAATCAGTAGAATGAGATATGAACATATGCCACTTATGTATTCTAAAGAGGATTTACAGTATATCATGGGAAAGATGGAATAGGAACTTTTCTCTTGACATTAAACTCATACACTTGGCAAAATAATCTTGGACTAGCCATGCTATGATTTAGCTCAACCTTCTTCTTGATCCATGTTATCACGCGTACGCTTGCCCTTGCCCTTTCCAAACTTGCCACCTTTAGTATTCTTCTTCTCATCAATGGCCTTCATCTCCATAATAGCATAACGCTGTGCCTCGCCGACTCTTTCCGCCAAAGTCATAACCTCATCCTTCTCTGTCTCGTACTCCGGCAGCTTGCGATTGAGAGCATCCTCGATTCTCCTGTAATTGCCATTAGTAACAAACTAGAATCTCAGAAGGAGAGGGAGACTTACGAGAATAATTCTACATCGTATTGTGTAACCATGCTGATGGCGATACCGGACTTTCCAGCACGGGCTGTACGTCCAACACGGTGAATGTAGGTTTTGCTGTCGGTGGGAAGATCGAAACTGTAGTCATTTAGATTAGTGAGATGATCGAGAGAAATTGGAATTTCGATACATACTTCAGAACGACATCAACACTTGGGATATCAAGACCTCGAGCTGCAACATCCGTACAGACAAGAATGTCACGCGACTTTGATCGGAATTTGCCCAGGGCTCCGAGACGAGCAGACTGGCTCAGTTGTCCATGAAGGGGAATCGCGCCGAATCCTAAGCTGCGCAGAAGGAAAGCAACTCTCTGCGTCTCGTGGACGGTACGTGTGAAGAGAATGACACTTTTACCGGCCATCTCGTTAAGGAGATAAACGAGGTAGAGATCCTTCCATTTGTGAGGTTTGAGGAGGAAGTAAGATTGAAGAGTCGAGACCGTTTGGTATTTGCTGGAGACCGAGACTTTTTGAGGGTTGGAGAGAGATGCGCGTTGGAGAGATTCGACTTTTGATGAGAGGGTTGCACTGAAAAGGAAGGTGTTTCGTTTTTGGGGGAGGATTCGGAGAATCTTGTCGAGGAGAGGCCCGAAATCCATGTCGAGCAGCCTGTCGGCTTCATCCATCACGAGGTATTTGAGTGCACGTAGAGAGAAACTGTGAACGGTTAGTCTTAGAGCGCGGATGTATGAGAATGCGCTCTGCTTACCCTTTAGTGTTCTCCAGGTGATCTAACAGACGACCGGGGGTTGCAACCACAATGTGAGGCTGTAGAGCATTAGTACTCGAGGACAGAGAATTTTATAGTTCATTGAAGCTTTACCTTCTTGCCCAGTGCAATGGATTGAGGTACCATGTCCATTCCTCCTACCAATGTGCAGCATCGGACATTGATGGTCGATCCCAGGGCCTCAAAAGATTGTGAAATTTGATATGCGAGTTCTCGAGTCGGGGCAAGGATCAAGCCATAGAAGGACTGCGGAGCCTCCATGAGGTTTTGCAGAATCGGCAGAGCGAATGCAGCTGTCTTTCCACTACCTGTCTCAGCCAGACCGATAATATCACGGCCTTGCAAAGCTATGGGAATGGACTCGGCTTGCTAGATTTGTCATTGTAAGCATTATATGCTAACAAAAGTTGAGTTTAATATAGTTGTACTCACAATCGGTGTAGGCGCCTTGTATCCCAAAGTCTCACAAGCTTCGACTAGCGAATCAATGATCCCCAAGTCCTTAAATGTTTTCGGAGTCGATGTCGCAGTGTTGGAGTCTTCAATTTCGTTAGGAGCATTCTCAGCACCGGTAGACTCAGAGCCCGAGGAATGAGCATCACTTTCTTCCGCTGGAGAAACGACCTCACGGTCAACCTTGCGCTTCTTCATAGTCGGCATTCTTGCGATGTATATAAGTCTCGTCTTGAAAAAAAAAAAGTTGCGGTCGAGAACTTGCGATCTCAAAATAATTTAGAGTGGGTCCGGCAGAATCATTAATCCGAGCCCTTCTCCGCTGGGATTTTTTGGAGAACAAAAAAACTTCCAGCTCCGAGAACCAAATCTTCTTTTACAGCTTTCTGTTTCCTTCGACCCTTTCTTACCCATTTATTGGTGTTTTTTCTTTTCACCGATCATAATGGCTAAGGCTCGTGTTAAGAAGCGCACTCATACGCGCCCCCAAAATGCGTCTGCAGCGCCTAAAGGAGGTGCGGCTGCTCTGACCAAGACCCCAAAGTCCATGGTTATTCGAGCTGGTGGTTCGCAAGTTGGTACTAGTGTCACTCAGCTAGTCAAAGATGTTCGACGGATGATGGAACCCGATACAGCGGTGCGATTGAAGGTATGATGATCAAAATCACTCACTTGGCAATTGTCAATAGCGTCTAATTATGTACCTTTAGGAACGCAAATCCAACCGATTGCGTGACTATACTGTGATGACTGGTCCTCTCGGCGTTACTCATTTGATGCTGTTTTCCAAGTCTAAGACCGGCAATACCAACATGCGACTGGCTGTTACACCTCGTGGCCCTACTCTTCACTTCCAAGTCGAGAACTACTCGCTCTGCAAGGATGTAGAGCGATCATTGAAGCGGCCTCAAAGTGGTGGACAAGATCACAAAACTCCACCCCTACTGGTGATGAACAACTTCAATACCGCGGATGCCGATGAAAATGCCAAGGTGCCGAAACGCCTGGAAACGCTCACAACCACCATTTTCCAATCTCTCTTCCCTCCTATCAACCCTACAGCCACCCCTCTCTCTTCAATTCGCCGTGTGATGCTCCTGAACCGTGAACCTGCTGAATCCGAGGAGGATGGTTCCTATATCCTGAGTCTACGACACTACGCCATTGCCACAAAGAAGACTGGCGTTTCAAAACGTATCCGCCGTCTTGACCCTAAGGAAGTTCGAAACAGAGATAAGAAGAAGGCTGCTGTCCCTAACTTGGGTAAGCTCGAGGATGCGGCTGACTATCTCCTGGACCCGTCCGCTGCGGGCTACACATCTGCAAGTGAAACTGAGCTGGATACCGATGCCGAGGTGGAGGTTGCAGAGAGCACAACTCGGAGAGTTCTGAACAAGCGTGAAGCACAACGCCAGAAGGCCGGCGAAAAGGCTGATCAGAAGCCTGCGGCTCCCGGCGTGGAGAAGCGAGCAGTTAAACTGGTTGAGCTGGGTCCTCGCTTGAAGCTTCGACTTATGAAGGTTGAGGATGGCGTCTGCGAAGGCAAGATTATGTGGCACGATTTCATTAGCAAATCTGATGCGGAAGTCAGGAAGTTGGATCAGAATTGGGCAACTCGTCGCAAGGAGAAGGAGAGACGTAAGAAGGAGCAAAAGGAAAACATTGAGCGGAAGAAGAAGGACAAGGCCAAGGCTAAGGCCAATGGCGAGGAGGTCAACGATGATGATGAGGAGGATGAGGATGTCGATATGGATGAGGATGATTGGCTTTCTGATGACTTTGATGAGGAAGAAGGTGAAGGAGGTGCTGAGCCTGAAGAGGACTCGGATGAGTCTATGGAAGAGTGAAGGATTTGATGCGTTTCATTATCATAAGTTTCTTACGGCTTCGCAGGTCAATCCTGTCTGCCAACCAACTTCAATGGTCTTGAATACCTAGGTCCAAGACCTCCAGAACACCTCTCGGACCAGACCTGATTCTATTCTCCAGCTCAGATCGGTGACTACGAGTATATGTCGAGGACCGTCAACTCCGAGTCGATCAGGAACCATATTGACCCTCTTCGGGCTTGTGGTTGATTTTTACCACCAAGCAGCTACCTTTTATAGGCAGCATCCACAACTTATACCCATTCTTGACGGCCAAATGTACATGTACAAGATTTACGGAATGATTTAAGAAAAGTTTTGAGTTAGAATTATCTAGACGCTTGCCTCTGTCATTCGGAATCTCGTAAACGGCATAAAATGCATACACAATCTAATTTATTTCTTAAGCTTCTCATCAACCAAACGAGAAACCATCTTTTCCAAAATCGCAAAATCTCCTCCACCAGTACCAGCAAAGTATCCCGCAACACTCTTCTCAACATACTTACCCACAATATCAATCTCCACATTGACAAGCTCGCCAGCTTTCTTACCAGCCGTCACGACCTTCTCCTGGGTGTAGGCAATGAGCATAACCTCCCAATACCCATCTTCACCGTCAACGACCTTGGTTACGGTGAGACTGGCACCATCTAACGTGACATAGCCCTTCTCAACAACATAGCGCAGTACATCCTTATCACGCGGCTGCAGGCGGAACACTAAGGAATTACCATCAGGTGTGACGGACAGAATCTGCGCAACAGTGTCGACGTGTCCCTGTACGAAATGTCCACCCATTCGGGTATCTGCTGAAACTGCACGTTCGAGATTAACGTTGGAGCCTTTTGTCAGTGAGCCGAGATTCGTGCGTCGAAGGGTTTCCGGCGCAACGCCAACTTTGAACCAGGTCTTATCGAACTCGGTGACTGTGAGACAGGTTCCTTTGTTCCGAGAGAAGTATCAGTGATCGTGTGTGTGTTTCGAGTGCAAAATTGGTTTCCAAGGAGAAGAATGTACCATTGACAGCGATGCTATCACCTAAATGAGCATCTGTGAGAATCTCCTCGCAATCGGAGATGGTGAGTGATGTACCCCCGCCCCCGCTCTGCGAGGTATCGAGGGGCTCTAGGGCCGTGACGGCTGCAAGGAGAGGATTGTTAGTATGGTGGACATGATATAAGAAGTATAAAAAGATATCACGTACTCCCAATCGTCTCAACAAGACCAGTAAACATCTTTGCGGAGTGGATCTGCAAGGAAGAGGAGGAAGTTGGGGTTGCTGTCGGTCGACCTCGGCTTCGGGGCCCGCTGACCGAAGCGGTGTCGGCGATTTGACGGAGTTTCGATCTATTCCAGTTTCCTTTCAATACTCGTCTTCGACTGTCTTGTTTTCGTGTTCACTTGTTATTTCTTTTGGAGGTAGTGTTGGACTGGTTGATATTTTTTGATCATGGCGTTTTCTCTTCGCTTGCAAGCGATTGCTCGTCGCTCGAGTCCAAGTTGGTCCTACAATGCCTGGCATCGTATGCCAGTGCGGAGTTACTCCAGTGCTGCGTCGCCTTTGAGTGATACTCTTCCCTTATCGGGTATTCGTGTACTTGACATGACCAGAGTACTGGCTGGAGTGAGTATATTCAAACCAAATTGAACACTGGCTATTATACTGACTTTCTATAGCCATACTGTACGCAGATTCTTGGCGATTTGGGGTAAGTGGGGGATATTGAAGCTCTTCTTCAAGCTTATTCATGTCCAATTGGGAGGAATAATTCAAGGCTAACATTAATTGTCTAGGGCGGATGTCATAAAGGTTGAACATCCCGTAAGGGGTGACGATACTCGAGCTTGGGGCCCGCCGTATGCCCAATATGAAGACCCAGCTAAGACTGGACCAGGCGAGAGCGCCTATTACTTGGCGGTACGGAAACCCCAAAACGCTTCAATTGACATTTTGTGTACTAATCAAATCCACAGGTCAACCGGAACAAGAAATCCCTTGGTCTGTCATTCCAACACAAATCAGGCGTTGAGATTCTCCACAAGCTTGCTAAGGAATGCGATGTCTTGGTCGAGAACTATCTGCCCGGAGGCCTGAAGAAATATGGAATGGATTATGATACCCTGAAGGAAATTAATCCCAAACTTATATATGCTAGTATCACTGGCTACGGCCAGACTGGACCATACAGTAATCGTGCTGGTTATGATGTTATGGTGGAAGCCGAGATGGGTTTGATGCACATCACCGGAGCACGAGATGGAGCGCCTGTCAAGGTTGGTGTTGCAGTGACCGATTTGACCACTGGTCTTTATACTTCCAATGCTATCATGGCGGCCTTACTGGCGCGAGCTCGTACCGGCAAGGGCCAGCATATTGATGCTTGTCTTAGCGATTGCCAGGTAGCAACATTGTCGAACTTGGCTAGCTCTGCCCTCATTAGCGGAAAGAAGGATTCAGGTCGCTGGGGTACAGCACATCGTGAGTGATTTCCGTCTTCAGAAAACTCACAAGGTACATACTAATTCAATCAACAGCATCAATTGTTCCTTACCGAAGCTACAAGACACTAGATGGTGACATTCTTTTCGGTGGTGGTAATGACCGTCTCTTTGGTGTACTGTCTGATCGTCTCGGTCACCCTGAATGGAAGACCGACGCTCGCTTCGTCACTAATAGTGACCGCGTGAAGCACCGTGCCGATATCGATGGATTGATTGAGAATCTCACTCAGCAAAAGACGACTAAGGAGTGGCTGGAGATCTTTGAAGGCAGTGGAATGCCCTATGCGGCGGTCAATGATATCCAAGGAACATTGAACCACGAACACGGTATGTAACTTCATTCTCTCTAATTGTATACATATTGATAAATTATCTCTACAGTGCAAGCTCGAGGCATGGTTACTGAGGTTGACCACCCGGATTGTGGCCCTATTAAGCTGGTTAATACTCCCATCAAATACTCTGAAGCGACACCGGGAGTCCGGAGCCCTCCGCCTACCCTTGGTCAGCACACTAATGAGATCCTGGGAGATCTATTGGAGTATAGCGAAGCAGATATTACTCGACTGAAAGAGGAGGGTGTGTTGTCTTAAATATAGTCCGTCGGTGACTGCCAGTGGGTATATTGTAGATATGGAAGGCCTGTCTGATTGTACATAGACATATCAAATATCCAAAGTAAATGTACTAGTACTACAAGTAGTACATTATTTCATTTTCTGCCGGATCATAGATCTCAATTTACTAAATTGATATATTATCGATCTGTAGAATTCATATTTCGACTTTAGGACTCAGATGCTTGGTACTCGGTCTCCATAGGCTCTAATGATACGTTAAATTCAATATTTTTAACTTTTTTTCCCCGGAGCTTGCCTCACGGGTATTATTCTCATGAGCCGTGGTGAGAATGTGTAAATTGGTGATTGTTTGCTCGAGTGAAGATGGACGTTCCCATTCTCCGGTGTATCATTCCTCCGAGGTCCCGTGATAACTCGGTTTGGATTGGCCAGTTGACGATGGAGACTGCCATTTCAACATGGACGTCTCTTTCTCTGTGTTTGTGATGTGCATTGATAAGCCTTGGTTACGTGGACCGTGATCAATGATTGATTGCATGAAGATTTGCGGTTCTCCGTCTTCTTGATTTTCCCAAACTTCCCATTCCGGCCTACAGCCTCAGCGCCTAAAGTTTCGAACCTCTACTCATTTATCAAAGTCGATCAGTCGTCTCTACAATAGGTATCGGGCCAAATAGATCCATATTTGAAAAGGGAAATGTCAACTATGCCCCAGGACAACGCTGCGATGCCCGAAGAGTCATCCGGTCGTCCAGCAAAACGGTTGAAGATCACCTTTAAGCAGGAGAAGCCAGACGATGATTTCGCCATAAAGCGCGAGGGATCTATCGACGAAGTCCTCCCATCACCAAATGCTCGAATGAGTCGCTCAGGTAGAGCCATTCGAGCTCCGACAGCTTATGTTCCCAGTCCCGTCCCTGTGGCTGCTCCCGGCAAACGTCAACGGTCTGCTCGCAAGAAACTAGCCAACATTATCTGTGTGAAATGTGATCGTGGTACTACCCCGAGATCAAATCCCATTGTCTTCTGCAGTGGGTGCGATTTGACCTGGCATCAGAAATGTCATGACCCGGAGATTCCTGATGAAGCCATTTTGGACGAGGACAAGGATTGGCACTGTTACCGTTGTACACGCCGCCAGCGCCGGGCCACTGGCACTCGCCCTTTAAAGCCGCAAGAGCAATCGATTATTTCTCAACAAAGGGATGTTTCAGAGGTTGCAGTCTCTTCAAGGAGTGCAGATAAAAGGCGGGCCTACTTCTCTGGTCTTTCCCATGCACAATTAGTTGACCTTCTGGTTGACATTTCGTCGAGGGTTCCGGATATCAGAGTACCTTCTACCTCTTTAGGACAGCAAAGATCTTTCAGTCCGGTGCCTGCTAGCCCGAAGTCGAAACAAGAGGGTGAAGACGGTTACCGGAAGTATCCAAGGGCAGGACATGGCTTCGTCCTTCCCAGTGATCCTGCAGATCTTGATATTATGAAGGAAGATCCCCAACTCAAGACATTCAGCTATTCATTGAATGTATCCGACCCATTCACTCCAAAGCGAGTATGGTCTCAGGTTGCGAATCTTGGGAGATATTTCTTGGGGTAATTATTCAGAGTTGGGCGTTAGGGGCAATTGGCAAAGAACCTTTCATTCTTAATTTATGTAGCAATTACTTATTCACGATATCATGCAATCAATTTATGACCAACGAAGTTTGATCCATCAACAAAATGTTATATTTTCGTAGAGCATTGAAAGCCTTCATTGTCCCTTTATACCGTCGGGCTGAGCTATCGCTGATCTTATCAGCCCCCCGCTGATCCAATTTCTCCGAACTCGAGCTGTGAACTCCTCTCTCACTCTTTTTGAATTTAACACTAAGCGATATTATTCTTCACAGAGCCACCAATATGCATTAAATGCATTACTGGTCACCCCCTGAGCCAGAAATCTAGACTCTCTTGGCGCCAGCCATCCCACCACTGCCAAAAACATAGAGAGAGGAAGCCCATCAGCAGATCCGAACAAACAACGAAATAAAACTACCAGCTCAATCCACCCTAGAACAGGGCCAAATCCCCAAGATGTCTGCGCCAAAAATAATTACGACAAGGTCAACGCTACCAGCTTCATCTCCGCAAAAGCCTTGGTCTCACCACCTCACAATCGATACCCTCTACCGCGTCCTTCAACGGACCCTGCTATCTCCCTTCATCGCCTGGATCGTGGTCCTCTGTCTGCGCGCCCAGGTTACGCCCCCGACAGCCCCGGCATTTATAGGTGCAGTGTCCTACGCGGTGTTTATATCTGGGCTTTTCATTGCGCAGACGATTAATCACCGTGTTGCGCATGGGATTCCGCGGACGGTGGATTCGGATCGGGAGGTTGTGTTGATTACGGGCGGGGCTAGTGGACTTGGACTGTTGATTGCGCAGATTTATGCGATGAAGGGGGCTGCGGTGGCTGTTTTGGATATAAGGGAGTTTGTTGGTGGGAGTGAGGAGCAGGATGGTGTACTTGGGGAAGGGGTTTGTTATTATCGGTGTGATGTTAGTGTGAGGAGTGAGTTGGAAGAAGTTAAAAAGAAGGTTACGATTGAGGTATGTTCCACATTTTACTTTATAAGTTCTATGGTTTATACGAGGGGATAAGAGATATGTGCAGAATATCCCATTTTGGATGATGATTTGGATTCTTATTCACTAATGATGTCTAGTTGGGGACCCCGACTATTATTATCAATTGCGCTGCGGCGCGGATCAATGGGGATGTGCTCCTCAATCTGCCTGTCGATGCATTTGAAAAGACGATGCGCACCAATTTGATGGCTGCGTTCCATCTCTATCAGATTTTCCTGCCGGATATCATAGCCAAGACCGAGAATGGAGGGACTATTGTCACTGTCAGCTCGGTGCTAGGCCAATTGTCCCCGGCAGGCTTGGCCGACTATTCAGCAAGCAAGGCTGGACTCAGCGCTCTGCACCGGACAATGGAAGCAGAGCTCCGCGAGCACGAGCAGGTAAAAATGTTGTTGGTTGAGACAGGGCAGATGGCTACGCCGCTATTTGACTGGGTCCGGACACCGAGTCACTTTTTCGCACCGGTACTGGAACCCGTAGAAGTGGCTCGAGAGATCGTTGCAGCTATTGATAGTGGCCATGGTGGTGTGCTGAGATTACCAGCATTTGCAAAATTGGTAAACTTATACGCCATCTTGCCAGGTGCCGTTCAGAAGGTGGCTCGATACATGAGTGGCATCGACCAAGCTGTAGCGTCGGGGAATCGTAATGGTCATAATACAGCAAAGAAAGACCGGGTCGATTGATGAGTCTGCACATGTGACGGAATGACCAGGGCTGAATGCGTAAGTCTTGTACATAAGACGGACATTGTCGTATATCTCTGTACACTTGCATATCTTGGAAGCAATGTGAATATCAATCAGTTCAAATCTCAGCCGGTCTGAGACGCAAGAAAAATGCAATGGTCGTTTATTGTTCGTTTGCAAGAATCATCTTCGCGCGTTCATTTTGTCTCTTTTTCAGATTGGCCTTGCTAGTGTGCTTGCGCACGTTCTCCTCGCGTCTCTTGATGGCAGCAAGCTCTTCAGCCTTGATCTCACCAGCCTTCTTAACAGGCTTGGGCAGGTGACGCTGTCGCTTGATACGACGAATCTCAGGCATATGCGAGTATCGCTTAATGAGAGCTTGGTCGTACTCCAGCTTGGTTCGTTGACGTGCACTCTTGATTCCACTGCGGTCAGAGGCCTTGGCACGCCAGAGACGAACATTGCCATCGTCAGATCCAGACAGGACATACTTGCTGTCTGGGGTGAACTTGGCAGAGAAAACACTAAATTCATTGTTAGTCGGGTGCTTACGAGAGGGGAAGAAAAGTTTCGTACCGTTGCATCCGCTTGGTGTGATAAATGTCACGAGAATGACCACGAGCTCGGTCCCAAAGACGAATGGTCTTATCGTAAGATGCAGTGACCAGTTCCTCGCCTGTAGGGCTGAACTCGATATCCATGACAGCAGCCACATGGTCCTTGAGGACATTGAGGGCACGATCGGTCTTTCTCATATCGAAGATATAGGCGTTATGATCTTCATTTGCCACAGCAAAATTGAACGCCTCCATTGGGTTCCAGGCAATGGCGTTAGAGGCCAACTTGAGAACCAACTTATGTACTGGAGAAGATGTCCGCAAATCGTACATAATGACGGAGCGGTCAATAGCAGTGGAAGCAAGAATTGAAGTTTCGGTTTGGTTGAATGCAACCGATGTAATGGAATCAACACTAGTGGGCCAGTGCAGAGTCTGCGAGGGCGAGGAGGAAGGCCGAGAGAGGTCATAGACAGAGATCATAGACGAGGCAACGGCAAAGGCGGGTTGGTTTCGGTGGTGTGTGATGCTGTTGAAAGCACCGTTACCCAGATAGCTGGCAGCGGGTGGCGCGTCCGGTTCAGAGTTGTAAGGGTCCCATAATTTGACAGTCTTGTCACTTGCGCAAGACAAAAGCTTTCTGTCAGGAGTCCAGCAAACACCCTTGACCATATTTTCATGCGCCTGGGTTTCCCAGACCTCTCCCCGAGTTGTCAAGTCCCACACTTTAACTACACCATCACCACTACCACTGGCGAAACGTTCAAGAGAGCCAGGATCCTTAGCCATACTGTAAACTCCATCCACATGGCCGTCACCCATCTGACACAAGAAAGGGGCAGCGAACATGCGCTCCATCTTAATTGCGTTCAAAGCACGAGTATATTCTCGAGCACGCTCAAATGGGTGCTGAGACGGATCGAGATTCCGCGACTGGCGAACGACACCAGACCCAGGGGCCTGCTGCGATGCCGTTGAACGAGATAGCGCTTTGATTTTCTAAAAACATATTAGAACATGAGCCAGACACAAATGAGAATAAAAAACAATGACATACCATTTTGAAGTGGTGAAAGCGTATGCAAAAAAAAAAAAAAATACCGAGCGGAGCAACTTTTTTTTCTGTTGACGGGATGATTTGCTAAGCCAGGGCGGTGAGAGCGGCGGCAGCTGCCAGCTTCCAAGCTCCCCGACTTCAACGCCTGGCAAGTCAACCTTCCTTTCATCATCCACTTTTCACGTTCCTCCAATACTTGGATTCTTTGTTTTCTGAGCCTCTATCTTCGTTTCTTTCTCCATAATGTCCGCTGCCAATAAGGTCTCTCCGCGGATACAGGAGGTTCGGGACCTGGCAAAGCAGGACCCCTCGAAAGCCGCTAGCAATTATCAGAAGATCCTCTCCGAAGGACCGGGGTCCACAGAAGCCTCATCGCGAGACTACGAGCATGCATTGATCGGATTGGGTCAACTGCACCGAGATGCGAAGAAACCACAGGAGATTGCGGACCTTATTAAGACCAGCCGAGACACCTTTTCGTCATTTGCCAAGGCGAAGACAGCGAAGCTGGGTAAGCAGTACCATCGAAGGCTAAAGAATACATCAACTGACTGTTGCTTCTAGTCCGTCAGCTCCTTGATCTCATCAGCGAAATCCCCAACACTCTCGATCTTCAAGTTGCCGTTATCCAATCATGCATAGAGTGGGCCATTGCCGAGCGACGGTCCTTCTTGCGACAGAACCTCCAAGCCCGTCTCGTTGCGATTTATATGCAGAAGCAAACCTATTACGATGCCCTCACTCTCATCAACTCCCTTCTACGTGAGCTCAAGCGCCTCGATGACAAGCTGATGCTGGTGGAGGTTCAATTGCTTGAGTCGCGTGTCTACCATGCCCTGGGCAACCAAGCCAAGGCTCGCGCTGCCCTCACGGCGGCACGAACATCCGCCGCTTCTGTCTACACTCCTCCTAATTTACAGGCTGGTCTGGATATGCAGAGTGGTATGCTGCACGCCGAGGACAAGGACTTCAACACTTCATTCTCATACTTCATTGAGGCTCTCGAAGGATACAACTCCCTTGATGAGGGTGAGCTTGCCACGGCTGCTCTGCAGTATATGCTGCTGTGTAAGATTATGTTGAATCTGGTGGACGACGTGACTCAGTTGCTGGGCTCTAAGCAAGCCCAGAAGTACGCCAGTGCACGTCTTGAAGCTATGAAGGCTGTGGCCCGCGCCCACGCCAACCGGTCTCTGGAGGAATATGAGAAGGCACTCTCAGACTACCGTTACGAACTCGGCAGCGATACTTTTATCCGAAATCACCTTCGTCGCCTGTATGATGCCATGTTGGAGCAAAACTTGATCAAGGTCATTGAGCCTTTCAGTCGAGTGGAGCTGGACCACATTGCCAAGATGGTTGGCTTGGACGTCCAACAGGTGGAGCGCAAGCTGTCTCAGATGATTCTCGACAAGGTGATCATTGGCGTATTGGACCAAGGTTCTGGATGTCTCATTGTGTACGACGAGACGGAACGTGACCAGGCCTATGATGCGGCTTTGGACACAATCGAGAAGCTGAGCAATGTGGTGGAAGGACTGTATACCAACCAGGCCTCGCTTCTAGAGTAAAGCGGAGTCTAGGATTATGCAATGAGATTAGATCACGGGAAATAATGGATCTATGCACGACCATCACTATATCTTCGCAAGAGCAACGTATTGTAAGATCTGAGCAAAGCTTCAGTGCTAGTAGTACATCCGTAGCCCGGCCACCGCACATTGATTTGCAAGTCTATTTTAACTCAATTAATTCTCCAGCTATCTCTACAATTAAATTTACTATTATATTCCCTTCTATAACTCATGAGCCATTGAAATATTTGATGTTGTGTTGACTGCCATACTGCCATTCGCGACCTTCCGAATCGGGTAAAGCGCGCAAAAGAATCGCGACCTCCCGTCGCCCTCGCTCGACCTCATCCTCCACCCCAACTCCACGTCCGGAGCCCACTGCTTTCTGGATCGGCAATGAACGCTCCCATGCAACCTAATTTTGCCCGGGGATTTCCCCCGACCGCCCAGCGGTCTCCAGCCGCGCCTCGTAGGGGCCCAGCGCCTGGTTGGTTCCCCTTTCCTTTCCCTCCATTCAACCCGGTCTAACATCCTATAGGCGCGATGCCAGTGCCAATGCCTCAGCACGCAGTCAATCCGCAATATATGGCCGTTCAACGCCCAATGCCACACCCTAATGATGCAGCTCTGCGCCGTAGCCGCAAGCCCACCGACAAGAATATCCCCGACGGAATCGAGGAAGTCGTTATTGGTGAGGGTGTTGAACAATACAAGAATCTTCGCGATCTGGAGAAGCGATTGGATGCGGCAGTTGTGCGCAAGCGCTTAGATATTCAGGATTCCATCAGCAAGACCGTCAAGAAGTACCGAACAATGCGCATTTGGATTACCAATACCGTTGAGGACCAGCCCTGGCAAAATACCGGTAGCAACCCCGGATCGGGTCGGTACAAAGTGCGCATCGAAGGTCGTCTTTTAGACGACGATAACGACCCTACTGTTCCTGAAAGTGAGGGGGAAAAGTCCGCTGATGATGACGCGATGGATCAAGACAAGGAGGAAAGGGATAAGGATAAGCCAGAGACCAAGAAGCAGCCACAACGCTTCTCACATTTCTTCAAGACCGTCACTGTCGATTTTGACAAGCCAGCCACCACTGTCCCTGAAGAGGTCAAACCGATTACCTGGAACAAGCCTCAGGTGCCAGCCAACGCGCCCTCTCCCCCGCAAAACGCCGAATTCGATAGCATTCAATTCTCGCGCAGCTCACAAGAGAATTTGAATGTCACCGTCAATCTTGTGCGCGATGAGACTCCCGAGCGGTACAAGCTTAGCAAGGAGTTGGCCGAAGTACTGGATGTCGAGGAAGAAACTCGGAGCGGAATAGTTCTTGGTATCTGGGATTATATCCGAGCTATGGAGTTGCAAGAGGACGAGGAGAAGCGCCAGGTGCGCTGTGACCACCGTCTTCGTTCGGTAAGTCACCAAAGAAAGAAAAATCCAGTATAACTTGTCCTAACAAACTTAACAACAGATCTTTGGCCGCGAAACCATGTTCTTCCCTCAGATTCCGGAGAGCATCGGCCCCCACACTAGCCCCATGGATCCCATTAAGCTCCCCTATACCATCCGTGTCGATGAGGAATTCCACAAGGAGCCTACACCCACAATCTACGACATTCGCGTCGCCGTCGAGGATCCTTTACGCACAAAGATGATGGCTCTTACGCAGAACCCCAAATACACTGCTGGCATGCGACAAATCGCCTCGTTGGACGACCAAGTCGCTCTCATTGTTCAAGCTCTCACTCACTCCCGGGCTCGACACTCTTTCTACACAGCACTGAGCAAGGACCCCGTCGCCTTCCTCCGGCGCTGGGTCAACTCTCAACGCCGTGATCTCGAGACAATCGTCGGTGATGCTGCAGATGGCCATGGTCCTGAGTTCCGTCGGGGAGGTGCTAACAGCGCTTGGGAAACTCCTGTGGCTCAGGATGCTGTGCGATATATGTTGGCCAAGCCTGAAATTGCCAGGTAAACTGTTTCACTCGCGATGGCTAGGTGAATCTACATACTTTTGTTGTTATATTGATTGTTTAAGGGGCGCTTATGTGGTGTTTGGTTCGGTGTAGCTAGGGTATGTAAGGCATGGTCAATCCATTTTAAAATCTGACGTTCACGATATTCATATTTCTCTAATCTTACCAATTTTCGTTTCTCCTGGTTATATCGTAATTACTTGATGTTTGAAAGTCGGGTTCGGTTATTTCCATTTGGTTACAACTTGGGATCGACTTAGGGCAAGCTCGGAGATCGCCTACAACTAGTATTTTGATGCTAACTTCAGCTCTTGAACTACTCGTTCGACCATGCCGGATGTTATTAGAAAAAATCACCCTTTTTACTACTCGGGAAATATGTTTGCCAAATGATTCCAAGGGTTTGATTTATTCGAATTGTACCTACGATACCTGAAGAGGTACTCTGCCAAATAGTTTATTTGCCGTGAGACAGACAACAAACCAGCCGAATTAGGCATCTCTATCCTTCTAGCCCTAATTTCAAATACAGTATAATTCCAGAGAGCCAGGCAGTTCGGTCCAAAAGCTCTCATAGTTTTCGCCATATTCGGTTAGATTGGATTCTCCCCGCAAGAAACGAAGATCGGGTTTGAAGCCGAGGAAGATCCACATTTATTAGACCCTTGGAAGTCAAGAGAGGGATATTTTCGATTTCACCCATCATTTGCTTAGTGTACTCCCCAGCCCGTCGAGATGTCGTCTCCAGAATGGTCTCATATCCCAGCACCAGCAACACCCATCGACCCTTCATACAAACCAAAGGGAAGCATAGTGACTGTATCGGCAACTGCATCAGTCGACTATATCCTAGGTGTCCTCGCCCGAGACGGCGGAATAATAATCAAAGACTTCGTCTCAAAAGCAAAAATGAACACGATCGAAGAAGAAATCAAAGCCTGGAACGAACAGCAACCCGTCGAGAACAATTCTTCAAGAACCGGAGATGCATTTCACATCATTCCCTCGCAAACCATCCTGATACCAGGTCTAGTAGGGAAATCCGACATGGTAGCCGAAATCTGCGAGGATCCATTATTGGAGAGTCTTAGGGAGAATATTCTGACGGAGAAATATACCGTTTATCGCGAGGACTGGGTTGAACCGATTAGAATCGAACCTTTGCTTAGTCTAAGTCTTTCGATGAATATTGGATACGGGGCTCCGAGACAACGTCTTCATCGCGATGATAATACCCATCGTATTCGGCATCCGAAGCCGGAGAATTGGAGTTTCGAGAATGTTAGTCAATTTGCTTGTTTGATTGCTGGGTGTGATGTTACTAGAGAAAATGGTGCTACGATGTTTGTTCCTGGAAGTCATAAATGGGATGATCATCGTACGGCAACGGCAGATGAGATCTGCTTCGCTGGTAAGAATATTTCATTATATCCAAGTGACACCCAGACTAACTCAATGCATCTGATAAACAGAAATGTCTGCCGGATCTGCTTTGATATTCTTTGGATCTGCTTTTCATGGAGGAGGACATAACTCCGTTCCTGATTCAATTCGCACGATGTATAGCCTTTTCTTTGTCCGTGGGGTTTACAGAACTGAAGAGAATCAGTTTTTGACGGTGCCTCGTAGTAAATTGTCGAAGATGAGTCCGAAAATGCTTGAGCTTCTGGGGTATAAGAAGCCTTCGATGGCTTTGGGACTTGTTGATAACAGGAGTCCTCACGAGGTGATGGATGAGACTTGGCGGAGACTTATGCAATAGTGAGATTTAGTATCAAGGTCATACTGTTATGTAAATAAATCTTCATCTGGGCTGTGCTATATCTGTAAATTAAGTCCAAATTCCTTCAGGATACTCGCGATTTCGCCAGGCATGTGAGTCGATATGTGGTTGAGACATACTTGAATGACTGGTACATTGCTAGGAGAGTATGATACGCTACTGCCAGTGTTAATCCTAGCTAATATCTTATTTCTTCGCCCAGGTACTCGTCCAAACCAGAGGTGGTAATTACTGGGTACTCTTCAAAGTCGAGTACGTAAGCCCATTGGGCCGATTCGCAGTCAGTAGACTAGTGCATGAACTGCCAATGCAAATCACCCCAATTTCTCTGCAAAGCACGAATATTTAAACGACTTTCGAGCCTCGATTTACGATTGTTCTCTGCTTTCTTTTCTTATTTATTTAAAATACGTGCGAATGTTGGTACACGTCGGCTTTGAAAGACGATCACGCCGATCTGCCCGAGACCGATCCAGTATCTCAAGTCTCACATAGAAGAGACCGATTATAGAGCAATTACTTCAGATCCTCGTTCTATTGTAATGCATCTAATCCCTCCGCTGGCTGAATCAATGAAAGCCAGTGCTTAAGCTAGTTTTCTTGTTCTCTTATTGCGTTCATTCTGGGTCAGATGTGCGCATTAAACAAACCAGCTACGCTGATACAATCAATCTTAAACCTTCAATAGGATTGTCGTTAGAAACATGAGATATGTACGGTTGTATATTGTAGCAAAAACACAAAGCTCAAGCACTCGTAAACCCCAAAACCATATGCAAAGAGCTATGGACTTCCACGAAACATAATAAAAAATCGAGGATGTATAGTTCAAGACTCCAGTCCCGCTGAACCAAGTTGATATATTGCATATTGAGAATGTGCAAAGCGAGGAGACAAACAGGAGCGAATCTGCAAGGACGTTGTTAAGTCCTCTATTCTAGGAGTATATAACCTTAGGATCCGGGTAGAGGAACCTTAGCGACTAACTCGGCCCTGCGTCGACGTAGTTCCTCACCTAATCCAGCGTCTATCGCCGAGGAAATTTGTTCCGGCGTAAGGCCGAGTTCTCCACGTCCACCTTCCTGTTCCTCTAGCTTGGCAGCTGCTTCAAGGATAACGTCCTGTGGAATATTCTCCTGCAGCTTCTCCTTAACAATACCATCTTGGTCCTTTTCCTTCTGGCCAGGGCCTGTAGAAGAGTCAGGTGTACGGAAACGCTTGAGGACAGTCTCCACCATCTTGGAGAACCAGAAGTAATTCAGGAAGTTCAGGATCAGGTTCGAAGTAACGTATGTCACAACGAGCCAGGTCGGTACGCCAGTAGCAGTGAAGTCCTTGAAACGGGCGATTTCCGCGTTGGCGCGGGCGCAAGATTCATCAATGCACATGTTGCCGGAGTCAGGTCGGAATACATTTGCGTTGACGGAGACTGGGGTTTGAAGGGGGGAAGATGCGGCGGACCATGTCTGTTGTAATGCGGACCACATGTCCAGATAGACCATGATAGATTGCCATGTTCCCCAAACGAGACGGCAGCAAAAGAAGACTGAGAGAAGGAGCATGCCGTTGTACCATTGAGTGCGACTACCGGTCATTTCAATCTTATCCAGGAACCAGTGGATATTGAGGAATGGGCTGGAAAGCTCGTATAGAATGAAGACAGGCGCGTAATAATTGACGAATGGTCTCTGCAAAATCATTGAAATATTATTAGATCCTTGAATTTCTCCATGTGCTTAGAAAGACGGGGCAATGGGTATCAACTTACAAAGCCCAGACTGAACACCCACAAAGCGCTGACAGCGTGGAATAATAGACCGATACCGAACATGTTCACATGAACAATGCTGACAATCAGGTCATAGATAAAATATCCAACAGCCAAAGCCTGAATTAAACCGCAAGCACCGGTATAACCAAAGACACGTTCACCAGTCGACATTTGACCACGTTCAGTATCAACGAACATAATCCACAGCGCAGCAACATTAATCAAAACACTCTGAACAAGAGAAACAACATGGATATCCCAGTTAAGTCTCGTACGAGCATTTAGCTTCGGGTAATGTTTCGGGAAAAGGATCGGCGACAACCATGGCGACAAGAACGAGTGAATAAACTGGTAAAAAGCGAAGGCGAAAAATACTTCATGGATATGTTCCGGGAGAGTCGGGCTGTTCAGGCTTAGAGCATAGGGCTCCACGAAGTCCCGCAGCCATGCTGGCGGGGGCCCGAAAGGGTCGAGCATCGTG